>AUXO012037925.1_pt1 | contig 17608 bp, 14 predicted proteins | sample 768731 | NCBI WGS metagenome assembly AUXO01 (sample SAMN02715735, study PRJNA202380) | gut metagenome | biome: sheep rumen | host: Ovis aries | place: New Zealand: Palmerston North
CCATTATTTCACGTCAAGACATGATTCGTTCTGGCATACGCCCCCTACTTGTAGCACTACTTACCCTGTCATTTTTTATTGGCACCACCGTCCGTGCCGAGATACAGCCACGCAAAACCGAAATGCGCGGCGTGTGGATTGCGACCGTAGCCAACATCGACTGGCCGGACAAGAGAGCACTGGCAGAACAGCAAAAGCAGGAGTTGTGCGCCATTCTCGATTCTCTGCACGCCTGCAACTTCAACACGGTGGCTTTTCAAGTACGCCCTACTGCCGACGCATTCTACAAATCGGCACTCGAACCCTGGTCGGCCTACCTGACCGGCACACAGGGCAAAGCCCCCTCTCCCGAATACGACCCGCTGGCCTTCATGATAGAAGAGGCGCACAAGCGCTGCATGGAAGTCCACGTTTGGATGAACCCCTACCGCGTAATAAACGGAGGCGACACCACACAACTCATCAGCAACCACCTATACTTCGAACGCCCAGAACTGTTCGCCTGGTATGGCGGTAAACTGTATTTCAACCCGGCCTTCCAAGACGTGCGCGACTATCTGACCATGATTGTAATGGACATTGTGCTGCGCTACGATTTAGACGCCATCCACTTCGACGACTACTTTTACCCCTACAAAGAAAAAGGGCAAGAGTTTCCCGACGACGACGCTTTCCAAAAACTGGGTGGAGACTTTAAAAAGAAGGAAGACTGGCGCAGAAACAACGTTGACTTAGTCATCGAACAACTGCAACAGACCATTAAGGCCGCCAGACCCTGGATTCAGTTCGGCATTGCGCCTTTCGGCAACAACAGCACCAACGTAAACGAGCTCTACGCCGACGTTACCAAATGGATTCGCAACGGCTGGATTGACTACGTGGCCCCACAACTGTATTGGAACATCGGCCACCGTATCTCCGATTATTCAAGACTATACGATTGGTGGAGCAAAGAATGCCAGAGCCTGGAGAAAGGGAACACGTGCAACCTCTACATCGGGCAATACGCCTCTGGCTTGGAAATTTACGACCAAACCGCATGGAAGACACCAAACGAGCTGATTAGACAAACCAGACAGAACTACGAGAAGAATACCGATTTGGGTTCTTTCTTCTACAGCAACAAATACGTCATCCGCAACCCCCAGGGTTTGCTCGACTCGTTGAGCGCCAGCTACTACCAATATCCTGCGCTGCAACCCGCTGCCGGCAACTACACCGGAACAGCATCGGCTCCACCGGCCAACCTGCGCATCGAAAGCAACTTCCTGCAGTGGGACCCCGTAACCGGGAAAGACGGCAACGCCGTGCGCTACTACGTTGTATACGCCCTGCCAGAAGACTCAACCGACAAGCGGTTGCTGCCCGAGCGCATTCTTACCACCACGCCCAACAGCACTGGCGGCATCTACCTTCCCAACTATTGCGAACTGTTGCCGGCTGGTTCAAGAATTGTGGTAACCAGTTTCAACAGATTCCGCAAAGAAAGCAAAGCCAGCAACTGCGTGGTTACCGACTAGCCTCAGTTCATATGCAAAAGGGCGCTGATGTTAGATGCAAACATCCTCACCGCCATTGCCAGCAAAATTATGCCGAAAAACTTCTTTAATATATAGTTGATGGTCTCACCCATCAGTTGCTCTATCTTTACCGAAAACTTCAAAACAATAAAAACCACTACCAGATTTAAGAACAGGGCAGTAGCAATAACACTCTTCGGGAACTCGGCTTGAAGGGAGATAAGCGTGGTAATACAGCCCGGACCCGCAATAAGCGGAAAGGCAATAGGTATAACCGTCGCATCGTCGGAAGAACGTCCCTTGAAGAAATCGGTCTCCAATATCATCTCCAACGACAAAAACAGCAGCACAATAGAACCCGCAACCGCAAAAGACGAGAAATCGACATTAAACAGGTTGAGAATAAACTCGCCGGCAAACATAAAGACATACAAGATAGTGGATGCTATTGCCACCGTCTTTACCGCATTTATCTTCTTACCGCTTTTCTGCAAGTCGACCAGCACAGGCAGCGCACCCATGGTATCGATAACCGCAAAAAGCACCATAAACACCGAAAATACACTTAACCAATCCATACGCTAATTATTTTAATACTAAGATAACAACGAATAGTGAAAGAACCGCAGTTTTTTTCCCATATTTCAGTTAACAATCACAGGAGCCATAAACCAAGAGTTTAAACTGTTCTTGGCAAAGATAAGTATTTATATTGCGGCTCGCACGAAAAAAATCGCACTTCGTCTGCACAGTTGTCCCAAATCGTCACGCTCGTAAAATAGGGCAAGCCTCATTTCGGGAATAGAAACCAAACTGTCAAAAAAATGCAGAAATTCTATACGTTTTTTTACTTATTGCCCATTTTTTTGTTGTATCTTACATAGTTAAATGTAACATAAGAAAAAGCTATCCAAACATGGACAAAAAAAGAATATATGCAGATATAAAGCAAATTGCAGACAAACTAGTTAAAGACGGCAACAAATTTTCACGCGCCGACCTGGCTTACGAACTGAAAATGTGGGGAATTGACCACGACTCGGAAGAGGTTTCAAAACTGGTTTGGGAAGCCTACCGCTATTACAGCCAAGACAAAAACATCGATATTGCCTACACCAGCAATGGCAGAAAGCAAACTGTTATAGAAGAATTCCGCACCAAAGCGCTTTTCGACGAGGGACAGAGAGACAAAGCCTTTAAAAGCACTAAAGCCAACGCTAAAAAGACCGAGACGGAACTGGCCGAACTGGCTGTCCAGATTAAAGAAGCAGTCAATGCGGACCTTGTCAGAGGGGTGGGCTCGCTGATCGATACTCTCAGCGGCAGCAACGGCATCAGCAACATTAAGAGCAAGGCCTCAGACTTGTTGGCGAAATATACCGAACTGGTAGACGCGTACAACGACGCCCAATACTGCGTGAAAATATCCATCAACGACTTTGTCACCCTCCGCAACAACATCAACGAAGTGTACCGCAAATATGCGTCTGACCTTACCAACATATTTGGCGACCGCATTAAACAAGTGGCACCGGACCTCTTCGATTTTGAAAAAATAAACTACCTCGACACGGTTTCCATGCAGAAAAACATGGAATTCTCTTTCAACAAAATCGATGACCAGTGCGCGGTACTGATTAGCGAGGTAAAAGACTCGTTCAAAAAGAGTCTGGAGAAAAGTTTGAGCGACTTCCGCCTGACCAGCAAAACCAAGAAACAGGTCGGACTTATCATGGCGGGCATCGATATGTTGAGCCACTACATCGACGCTAGCGAGAAAACGCTGCGCATGCAAAACGAACTGACCGCCCTGAAAGGCTATGTCAACCACGACGTCAACCTCATTAACGCCGACCGGAACCGACTTTTCACCATCTACCGTTCTTTAAACGAAGTCAGCATTCCTAAGGCTCTGGCTTTCTTCAAACAGGCCGACCAGCTGATGGATAACGAAATGAAGTTCATCCTCGACGCTATTTACGCCGCCCCTGAGGCAAAAAGGCTAAGGGCCGAGCGTGACAATATTATTGCCCAATGCAAAGAGTTGGAAAGCGTCATTACCGACCACCTGCGCAATGTGGACCTGTATGAGTGGATGATAAAAGAAGAGAGCAACGAACTAGACATAAAACTGCCAACCTACCTCGATGCCAAACAACGCAAACCCCAGAAGCCGAACACCGTTAAAAACGTGGTAACCTTCGGCAAAGCGAAAAAAGCCTACAACAGGGCTGTTTTTGAATGGGAATCGGCTTGCGCTCCGCTTGTTAAAAGCTACGAGGAGGCTAAGGTTGACTACAGCATGAACCTGGTTGAACTAGACAAGCACAAACAGGCGTTGAAAAACAGCCAGGCTGAGTATCGGGAACTGAAAAACAAACTCAACATCATTAACTACGAACTGCTCGAAATTGTTGGGTTGTCGATAGATGCGAAAACCGCCCTGCTAACCCACCTCAAACCAATGGTGGGACTCTTGCGTTTGGGCAAAAGCATCATGGAAACCAAACTCGACAAGAACCTGACACAAGTGGTCAACCTCAACGACTATAACGCACTGACCGAACTTCCAGACTTTATAAACGAGAACATCGACCAGCTGGCAGATAGCATTAAAGAAGCGGTTGCCAACAAAGAGCAGCCTGCTACGACCGAGGTGACCGTCGGAAGTGTTGAGAATCCGTTCGAAGAGGGTATCATTCCTGAGCGTCCGACCGACGCCGAAGCCCAAGAGCGTCTGGCCCAACAGCTACTCGATGGCGGTGTTTCCGTTATGAACGCATGGTTGAAACTGGGAAAAGAGGAACTGCGCCAACGCAAAGCGGCTGACGGCTACGACGCTGAGCTGAAAAGCCTGCAAATGCTGTTTAAAAACTATATGAACCAGATCGACAACAAAAGTGCCTACCTGAACGAGGTGCTGAAACACATCAACACGTCGAAAAGCAACGAGGAACTGCGCGACGCCGTGCTCGAACTGGGAGGATGGGATGCCGACAGCATCAGCGAAAAAGATTGGGAGGACTTTATAAACGGTGAGAAAGTTTTAGAGATATGATCCAGACCACCTGGTCAACCGGCGAGAAGGTGTACTTCACCTCTGACACCCATTTCGGGCACCAAAACATACTGCAATACGCACAACGGCCGTTCAAAAACGTTACTGAAATGGACGAACTGCTGATTGCGAACTGGAACCAGGTTGTTCCAGCCGACGGCACGGTCTACCATTTGGGCGATTTCTGTTTCGGCGATGCAGGCAAGGTGGCAAAAATCATTGAACGACTAAACGGCAACATTGTTCTTATAAAGGGCAACCACGACCGGAACATTGAGCACAACACCCAACTGTTTCAGGAGGTATACGACCAGCACGCCCTTCTGATAGAGGGGCAGCGCATTCTGCTGAACCACTACCCCATGCTCTGCTATGCGGGCACCTACAGCAGCAGTAAACCCACATGGCAGCTATTCGGACACATACACCTGAAGGCGGGTGGAACCGGGGCTGACTTCAAACGGATGGACTACTGCCTACCCTACCAATACGATGTGGGGACCGATTTGAACGACTACGCCCCCATCGGCTGGAAAAAGTTGCGCAAACGCATACTGTTCCAAATACAGCACAACACCAATGTGACCTACTGGCTAAGCCACACAAACACTGATTTCTAACAAGAAATGGAAAGTTCAAGAAGAAGAGATACCAGACAACAATGCGGACTCGACGACAGCAAGGAACGCGAAGAAATCGCTAAAGCGGTTGCCGAAGAGGAAAAACGCCGCAAGAAAAAGGAAGAAAAAAGGATGGAGTTGCTGGAAACCCCTACCTTCCAAGCTATGACGACCATAAAACGCATTATGGACGACTTTATGCTGGACCCCATTGTCGGATTCTTTCTGCCTGCGGTGGGCGACATTCTATCGGCTCTTTGTGCCCTTCCCTTCATTTATTTTTCATTGTTCAAGGTCAAGTCGGTCAAACTTACGCTGGCCTGCATCTTCAACACCGTGGCCGACCTGTGTCTGGGTCTGGTCCCCGTCATCGGCGACCTGCTCGACCTTTTCCACCGTTCTTACAAGAAAAATCTGGATATGATTGTCGGCTATGTGAACGACGACGAGCGAGCCATCAAAGATACCCGCATCCGCAGTTTGTGGATTATTCCGCTACTGCTGGCTTTCGGCATATTACTGTATATCGTCTACTTAGTCATCTGCAACATTATCTACTACTGGTAGGTTAGCCGCCTATGCCGAGCAAAGGCAACAAATAAGGGGTAATTATTGCCGTCAGAATACCGTTCAACGTCAATCCGAGACTGGCATAAGCACCATACTTCTGGCTGCGCTCCATTGCGGCAGACGTGCCCACGGCATGCGACGCAGTCCCCATAGAGAGGCCTTGCGCAATCGGGCTTTTCACCTTTCCCACCATAAGGACCTTAAAGCCGAAAACAGCCCCCAACAAACCGACGCAGACAACAACTGCCGCCGTTAGCGATGGTATACCGCCCAAGCCCCTGGTCACCTCCATAGCGATAGGGGTCGTCACCGATTTTGGGGCCAGCGAAACGATGACCTCGTTTGTCGCGCCCAGCCATTTGGCAACCAGCACCACACTGACAATGCCCACCAGGCACCCCACCAACTGCGACAAGAATATTGGTAGCAACTGCTTCTTTATCTGCTCCAACTGCAAGTACAGCGGAACACCCAAAGCCACCACAGCCGGCTTCAGCCAAAAGTCAATCATCATACCGCCTTTCTCATAGTCGGAATAAGGGATACCGGTCACCGAAAGGAAAAGTATCAGCATCGCAATCGTCACCAGAATCGGATTAAGCACAACCCAGCCCGAACGCTTCTGCAACAGTTTCGCCCCAAAGAAGAGGGCGAAAGTAATGAAAATCAGGAAATATTGGTTCTTAAGGAATTCCATACGCTTATTTTTTAGCAGACTTGCCACGTACCCACTGGTGGGTCCACCCTGTCACAACCAGCACCAGAGCGGTACTCACCACCGTAGCCAGCACAATAGGCACAAACTGGGCAGCAATAATATCGAAATAGAGCATCAGCGCCACACCCGGCGGCACAAAAAAGAAGCCGAGGTTGGCTATGAGAAAGTCGCTCAACCCTTTCACCCATTCCAGTTTTACCCATCCCAACTTCAGCAAAAGGGTCAACAACAGCATACCTATAATGCTAGAAGGCAGTTTGATGCCCGTTAGGAAAACCAAAAGTTCGCCTGCACCCAGGCAACCGAACAAAATTGCACACTGACGTACCATAACACTAAAACATATAGCCAAAGCAGAGCCACAAACCGAACCTCTCGGTCACATTGCTCCAGTTGACGTTCACTTCAGCCGGGCCAACCGGCGTTTTGTAGCCATAACCAAGAGCGGCACCATACAGTTTGTCGTCTACCAAGAATTTATTGATCTTATCACTAGAACAGCCATAGTTACCCACCCCGAATAAATAGTGGTTGTTGCCCAAACGACCCCTTAGAGTAAGGCCGACGGCGGCCACCTTGTTTTCGGTGGTTTCGAAATAGTTCACACCGGCAAAAGGGAGTTGTTGTGGCAGGTAATGACCCATTCCCGACACACCGCCAATCACATTCTTGTCGCCAAGCCGGAGTTGTTCGGCGGTATTCACAAAGCGTCCCCAAAGGGCAGGCACCAGGGTCAGGCGTTCCGTCAGAGGCATATTGTGTTCATACGACAATTCAAACACCGACAGCCCGCAGTCGTCGTGATATTTCACCCAGTCGTCGGTCAGGAAAGTATAGCGTACCGTCCAGTTCTGTCCCTTGTGCGGGTAGACGGGAGTGTCGCGGTTATCGAAACGCAGCGAGGCGTAATAGTTGATGTTTGTTTCGGAATCGTAGGCCGAAGCCTCCAAGAAACCTTTTGCGGTAGAGAATCCGGCAGAAGAAAGCAGGTGGTCGTAATTACGTTTCGCATAGTCGGCGGCCAGCGTCACCTTCATAGATTTCCAAGTGCGCAGGAAGGCCAAACGTGCAAACTGCTCGTGGAAGTCCCAGTCAAGCACACGCTTGCCTTTCGAATAAAGTTTTATCTCGTTGTAGCTGAACTTGTAAGTACCCTCAAGCGTCCAATGGCGCATAGGCCTGATAGAGGCGTTCAGTTTGCCGTAACTGCGTCGGCCCAGTCGCAACTGTCCGCCAAATGTTGGTCTGAGTTTCAACAGCGATTTATAGACACCGCCCACCAGCACCGAGGCCAGTTCCTCGTTATCGAGCCGCAACCCCGCCCCCAGTGTACAGCCATGGTCAGCATTCTGAATAACGTCTTCCGCTTCGGGTGGCACAGGCATACCCGGCATAGGCGTAATAAGCGTGTCGGCCGGAAGGTTCAAGCGTTCACGCAGGGCAATCAGTTCGTCTTTATGCTTATAACCGGCTTCCAGACCACGCTGCAACAGCATCTCGATGGCTTCGGTCGAGAAACTGGCGGCAGTGAATCCGTCGGCATTCACGTTAATGTGCAAGTCGATAAGCTTCATATTTTCGGGCACCTTGCTGTCGATAATGTTCGAAGTCATTTGCGACACCACATCAAGAGGCGTAACAATATCGTCGGCAGTGTTGGCCGTTTCGCTTTCCCGGTCAAGCGTCACCCCAATTATCACATCGGCCCCCATCTTTCTAGCTATGTCAGCCGGGAAGTTGTTCGCCATACCTCCATCAACCAACACCATGCCATTAGTATGGATAGGGCTGAACACACAAGGGATAGACATACTAGAGCGGATGCAGGTCGCAAGGTTGCCACTGTACATATCCACTTCCTTACCAGAAACAATATCGACCGCCACACAGGCAAAAGGCACTTTCAAATCGGCAAAATCCATACTGTCAGGGCAATTAGGTGTCAACGCCTTAAACAGGTTCAAGACGGCCTCACCACTCAGCACGCCGCCCTTCAGATGTCGTTTGCTGTTACGGAAAGCCGGTATAGTGACCATATACTGTTCGGCATTCTCGCGGGTGATAAAGTCCTTTTGGCTACGGTCCGACTCGTTCAGCAGCAGGTTGGTCCAGTCTTGGCTACGGTAAAGGCTGTCGAGTTGGTCGGTAGAGTAACCATAGGCATACAAGCCACCAACAATCGAGCCCATACTGGTACCTACAATATAGTCGATAGGCACACCAAGCGACTCGATGACCTTCAGCACGCTGACGTGTGCGGCACCTTTGGCACCACCCCCACTCAGCACCACGCCAACCTTCAGGCGTTTCGGAGAAGGAGCCGCCTCAACGATATTACTAGAATCTGGAATTGGAAGCAACGAGTCAACCGACATAGAATCGGGTACTTGTGCCGTTATCGGGCAAACAGAAACTGCCATCAGCAGAAAAGCCGACAACGCAAATCCATTAATTGGTAAGTTCATAAAAATGCTATTTTCTTCCTGCAAAATTAAAGCAAAAGGCCGAGGTTTCCCAAAAGAATAAAGACAACCACTGCTTACGAGCTCTGCCACAACAGGAACCATTGTGGTTAGAAAAGAAGTTATTGTCTCTTTTCGAATAATGGAGTAAATTTGAAGTGGCGTTTACCCCACAATGAGGTTTCCTCGAAATCCCATAACGGGTCAAACGTCCTGGAGGATAAGCTGTAGAATTTATAAGTCTTAGAATGAATAAACTATTTGCAACAGTATTTTCGATTTTAATTTATTCCGTATCGTATGCACAGGAGCTGATATCTGACACAATTGTAGTTAATGATACTCGTATTATACTAAAACATCCACAAAATTGTGTCGTACAAGATTTTCCCTATGAGGAAGGAACAATTAAAACATTAAACTTTAAAAACGGCAACATTTCCATATTTTGCGGCACCATGGTTAAGCTTCCTTTAGTTAGTACAAAAGAAATAAAAATAGACAGTGAATTTAAATTATTCAACGATGTAAGAATTATAAGGGGAGTCCATAAATGGGGACATTTTCGAGAGGATGATTTTATAAAATATGGGATTTCCATACTATATCAGAGCGTTTCGGAAGAGGAAGTCCCATTTTATGAAAACATTCTGAACAGCGCTATTATAGAAAAAATAAAATAAAGCCACAAAAGAATTACAGAATACAATCATCTATCCATCTAATTATCCCCCGTTTTATTCCATGGCCTTCAATTGGCTGTAAGCGTTGCTGATTTCTTTAAACTTTTCGGTAAGGATTTTCTGAAGCGCAGGGTTCTGGCAAGTATCGGGGTGATAGGTTTTAGCAAGTTGTCGGTATGCGTTTTGCACCTCTTCCTGAGTAGCGCCGTCTTCAAGACCGAGCACGGCATAGAACTGAGACATATCCTTAGCGACAACTGTTCTTTTGCTTCCACTGCTCTGGCTATATTCCTGCCTGTAATTGAAATGCTTACCACCATTCACCAGATTGGCATATCTGTACTTAAAGTAAGAAATATCGTGCTTCTTTATGTTCAAGTGAGGCAGAATGCCCAACAACACCGCCCACTCGTTGCCCGAAATCATTTTATCGTAAGCAACTATGGAAAAAAGCAATTCGCAAATGGCATAGCGGTCGTAATATTCCGGAAAGAAGCTGTTAACCTGACTACAGGCTTTTTGAATGTTCATTGCAGTGTATGCGCAATCTAAACCCGAAGCGAAAACAAGGGCTTCTGCATCTTTATCCTCATACATTTCATACGCAAAACCCCTCACCACCGATAGTTCTCCACAATACACCATGCCGTCAGCCCTAATAATATGGCTGATAAGGGTTGACATAGCTTTTAGTTCGGGTGCCATATTTTCATACACGTTAAAAGCCTCGCGTTCACTCAAGTCCATTTCAGTCTTGTATCTTGATTGTGATTTTTTCGACGCTTTTGGCATAAACAGCAAAAACAAAAGATAGGTAACACCTAAAACAAGAGCTATGTACAACATAAAACAAATTCAATTGATAAGAATTCACTAAAAGCGAGTTGAATTACCTTCGCCCGCCAACCAAATCAGCCAACCGTTTAAAACGTTCGGTCGAAAAATCTCTCCAGACACACCCCAAGACGGCAGCCCCTCCAAAAGCGAAGGGCGAAAGTTGGGGCAACGTATTTTCATCGACCCCGCCAAGCGCGATAACCTTTTCGTTAATCAGTCCCGAAGCCGAGGCCTTTAGCAAAGCAGCCTCCGAAAACGCGGCCATATAGCCTTGCTTGGAAATACTGTTAAAAATAGGGCTGAAAAACACATAGTCGTAACTAGCTGCTTCCGACAGTTCCTCGAACGAGTGACACGATTTACTAATCCGAACCTTCCTGACGCCCCTGTACGAACTTTGCCGGCCACTCAAATGGACGCCACCGACCCTAAACTCGTCAGTCAGTTCAAAACAATCGCCCAACGTAACGCGGTGCAAGTACTCGTCTGGCACCTCCCGCAAAATTTTACGGTAGGCATCGGCAGTAGCTTCAGGCTTACGCAGGTGCAACAGAAAGTCGGGGTCAGAAGCCAGCAATTCGGCTATTTGTCCTCCCTCTCCATCGTACAAGTCGGGACGGGTTATTACCACTAACTGCGGATGTTCGCATTTAAATATAGGCATACAGCAAAGCAGATTAAAACCCAACAAAAATAAGATATTATTTGTACTTTTGTAAACAAACATTACGGGAAATTTAGGCGGACGACCTATGCTGAACAACACCCAACTACTAGCTCTTTTGCAACTGCCCAACCTGGGCAGGAAGAGCATTATTGCCATGGCCGAATATGCCCTACTGACTAAAAAAAATGTAGGAAGCATTGCCGAATTCCACGAGTTTGTTACCGAATGTAAATCACGTAAAATAATTAGAGGCGGCACCAGTTACCTGGAGACCGAAATCAACACGGCCTACGCCTTTGCACTCAGTATAGAAGAGGCGTCAGAGAACGCGGACATACAAATCACCTCGTTCTTCGACAAGAATTATCCCGAACGCTTGCGCCACCTGAAAAAAGAAGGGAAAACCGACAGTCCCGTCCTGCTGTTCAGCAAAGGCAACCTGAAACTGGTTGACGAATGTCCGTCGGTAGCCATCATTGGCACTCGCACCCCTTCCATTGGCGGCAACATTGCCAGCACACACATTGCGGAAGAGTTTGCGAAAGAGGGATTCAACATTGTCAGCGGTCTGGCACTCGGTTGCGACACCGCCGCCCACAAGGGAGCGCTTAACGTTGGCGGAAAAACGACAGCCATCTTGGCCCACGGCCTCGACATGGTTTATCCGCCTGAAAACCGGGCACTTCTACAGGACATCATCGAGAGCGGCGGATTGGCCCTCTCGGAATACCCCCTCGGCATAAGGCCGCAACAAATCTATTTTGTGGAGCGAGACCGGTTACAGGCCGGCATTTCCGACGCCACCATTGTGGTTGAGGGCAAAAGCACCAGCGGTGCCCGCCACGCTGTAAAAACAGCCATAGGAAACCAAAAGCCCACCTTTTACACCCAATATTCGGCCGATTTTGCCGCCAGAGAAGAGGACAGCCTGTTTGCCGACAGCCCCACCCTGCTTAAGGAAGAGAACCTTCTCGCAACAATCGGCCAACTGAAAGACGGCTTTTGCAATAAATAAACTCCAAAACGCTTTTTGATAAGTAATTACAAAGCCACAAATAGGCAAATTTTGCTTATATTTGCAAAATAAACTCATTCTGTGACTTATTCGGGTCACAGCCAGACTAATAGAGAGGAAAAGAGATGAAGAATTGGAAAGCCACCATTGTGGCCCTTTTACTATGTTGTTTGCCCTGCACAAACATTTTTGCACAAGACGCTGGCGCGTCCCTGATAGGGGCAGCGGCTGTCAGAAAGTTTGTTGCAACCGACGGACTACAAGCCGCCGGACTTGGCTATCTGGTGAAAGAGGTGGAAAGCGAGAACGTGATTGCCGAATACCAGTCGGGCTACAACCGCATACCCGCATCGGTCACCAAACTGCTGACCACGGCCACTGCTTTGGAAATTTTGAGCGACACATTCAGTTTTGTAACCAAACTCAACTACTCGGGCTATATTAAAGACTCGGTCCTCTATGGCAATCTTTACGTTGTAGGCGGCGGCGACCCCTCTTTCGAATCGGACTTTTTTTTGCACAATCCGGTCTTCGAACACATGGTTGCAGCCGTTGAAAGCGCCGGCATAAAGAAGATTGAGGGCGACGTTGTTGGCGACGCTTCCCTCTTTCAGCGCAACGGAGCGAACGGCGACTGGTTGCTGGAAGACGTAGGTTCGTATTACGGACAAACCCCAAGCGCACTTTGCTTCCACGACAACCTCTTCATGATTACCTGCACAGGCTCTGACACCACCCCGAGCGTGAACATAGAAGCGGTTCTGCCACGAACCAACCTGCTGAAAATAGACAACCAGCTAACAAGCGGAACGCCCGCCTGGTGGCACATCTACGGCGACCTTTACAGCTGGGACAAGACACTGCGCGGAAACATACCGGCCGGAAAGAAGACACTAGTAAGGGCAGAGATTCCCGATCCAGCCCTTTTTGTAGCCGACTCGCTGCGCAACATGCTCGACCGAAACGGCATTTGCAGCAATAAGAGCCGCTCGACCCTCTGGAGTAACGAGCGCGCACCCGAGACCAACACCATCTACCGCTTCTTCTCGCTACCGATGAAGGAGATTGCCAAACAGACCAACTACCACAGCGTAAACCTGTTTGCCGAAAACATGTTCCTCTATCTGGGGTTGCAGAGTTCAGAAATCGCCAACTACGATTTGGCAAGGGCGGCCGTGGCCAAATACTGGAACACGCACGGGGTGCCAATGACCTATACCCACCAAGTCGACGGTTCGGGTCTTTCAATGAAAAACGCCATCAGTCCGAAGTTCCTGACCGACATGCTCATCTATATGAAAAAGAAGAGCAAATATGCCGACGCGTTTACCATAACACTACCTACAGCCGGCAAACACGGCACCGTCAAAAACTTCTTGAACGGCACCCTTTTGGCGGGTAAGACATTCTGCAAGAGCGGAAGTATGGACCGTGTGCAGAACTTCAGCGGCTATGTGCTCTGGAACGGCAAATGGTATGCGTTTACCGTAATGGTCAATAACTTCGACTGCACCCGTAAACAAGTCCGCGCCGCTATCAGCAACCTACTGGTTGACACCTTCAAAGCCATAGGCGGACCCGATGCGGCAGTAAAGAAGAAAGTCCCTCAAAAAAAGCCTATAAAAAAATTGAAAAAATAAAAAGTTCTTCCATAATAAGAAGAACATTTGCCCGTTTAATATTTTATTCCTACTTTTATTCCCAAAAAGAAGAACAGAGTGATGAAGAAGATTTTTTTGTGTGTAGTTTCTGCATTCTTCGTTTGCCTATCAGCCTGTAAAGTAGAGGATTACAATCTGTCTGACATTAACACGGATGACCTCGAGCTGAGCACTTCAGTGGGCTCTCCGATAGGACGAAGTAGCATTTCGATAGCAGACTTGTTAAAGAAACAAGACGTCGCAGGCCTTGGCTATGACGAGAATGGAGTTGTTGTATTCACTTACGACAGCGTACAGCATTTTGAAATTGAACCGATTAAAGCAAATGGATTTAACAGTTTCCACTATTTTGCCGGCTTAGATCTGTTCGAAGACGAAATTGAAAAAACAGGTATTCCGAAAGATGAATACATCTTTTTAGGGAAGCCTATTCCCCTTACCCTTTCACCCAACGAAAAAATAAGAATTAAAGGGTATATTGCCGTTTCAGACCTTCTTAAAGACCAGGAGGTCCGCATCGACAGCATCATTTTCAAAGAAGCCCCTCTCCACGTTGCCCTGACCTCTAATATTGAGGGTTTGCTGGAAAACAGCACTATCAGCCTGATTAACGAGGAGAACGGATTCAAGCAAAACGCTAAGAACAAGGTCATTCTCGACCTCAGCAATACCGTATTAAGACTAGCCAATTCCGACAGCGTTGAAGTGGAATGCATCTTAACCATCAAGAAAAAAATCAACATCAAGCTTTCGGCTACCAGCTACATTACCATGCACATGGCTGCCGGCGACGGCACTTGGAAGTTCGAGAAGGCTTGGGGTGTGTTTAACGGCTTAGAGCCACAAATTGGCAACGAGGTCATACCTATCGACATCTTCGAGAAGAACGAACAAGATGGCATGAAGTACAACCTGCTGGTTGAAGACCCTAGAATCACGCTGAAAGTACAGTCCAACGTGGGCATTCCGTTCCGTTTGGGCGTCGACAAACTAGAGGCCACAAACAACAAGAAAACGGTTTCTGCCAAGTTTGAGAATGGCAAAAACACCTACTCAAAAGACTTGAAGTATGCGAAAAAGCCGGGCGACAACATCACCGCTCTAGACGTTACCTTCAACAAAAAGAACGGTGGCATCGACCAATTGGTCAACCTGTTACCGAACCAAGTTACACTCGCCTACAACTTCCAGGCGATTAACGGCGATTTGAAGGACGACAAAAACTACTTCATCACCGACGATGCCTACATCGACATGCTCTGCAAGGTTGAGCTACCTGCCTACTTGCGGAAAGGCAGCTACATTTTGGTTAGCGATACGCTGAAAGACTTGGATTTTGCCAAAGACTTGGGCGAAAAATACTCGTTCGAGAAGATCAAGCTCACCGCGGTTGCCAGCAACTCACTTCCTTTCGACGCGAAAGTACGTTTCTACTTCCTACAACAAGAAGAGGGAAGCGACGAAATCAGCATTATTCCTGACTCGAACATCAACAAGACCGTATCGATTGCTGCGGGAAAAGTCAACTCATCAAACGACATTGTCGGCAAATCGACCGCCACAATCGACTTGATACAGTTCAACGAGAAAGACATTCCTAGCTTGAAAAAAGCTAAACACCTTCTTATTATGTACGAGGTTGCCGTAAACGAATTCAACAAAGTAAAAGTGACACGCGACAACAAGCTCAGCGTCTTCTTGAAGGCATTTGCAAAAGGCAGTGTTAATATCGGCAAACTAAACGAGACTAACGATGAAAGCAATTAACACTCTATACAAAGCAGCCGCCACACTGGCGATTTCCCAATGTTTGTTCAGTGCAAATGCGCAGACAAGCACACAATACTTTATGAAATGGAATCCGCAACAACACCAGTTGAATCCGGCATTCCAACCAATAGGAAATTTCTATATCGGTGTACCCGGACTGTCGTCCCTCAACTTCAACCTGGGCAACAATAACCTGGTACTTACCGATGTGTTTCAGAATGTGACCATCGACGGGCAGAAAAAGACCGTGTTGTTCCTCGATAAAAATGCGAAAGCTGGTAGCATCGACGACTTCCTCGACGCAATGGGAAACAGCACACGCATTTTCTACGACCACCGTATCAACCTGATTGACTTCGGTTTAAAGTTCGCCGGCGGTTACGCCACCTTCAACATAACCAACCGTGCCAACACCAATATTCTGCTGCCTAAGGCCATTCCTACCCTTGCGCTGAAAGGTATAGAGGAAGGTGACACCTACAAACTGAAAGGTAAAGACTTGGCTTTCGACATTACGGCTTTCACCGAACTCGGTGTGGGCTACAGCCGAGCTATTGACGACAAACTGAACGTGGGTGCCAAAGTGAAATTCCTCTACGGTCACGGCAACGTGCACACCGACTTCTCGGACGTTACCATCAGCGGTAACGAAATGTTGTGGGAGTTGAACGGCGACGGTAGCGTTAAAGCCGCTATTCCTGGCTTAAGGATTTACGAGAACGAACTGAGCCAGATTGACAGCATGACTTACGACGAGGACACAAAGCCTAGCGAATTTGCAAAACCAAAAGGTTGGGGTTTCGCCGTTGACTTGGGTGCCACCTACAAAGTACTGCCAGAACTGACCGTTAGCGCAAGCGTGCTCGACCTCGGTTTCATACACTGGTCGAGAAGCCTGCACCGCTTTAACAAGGAAGGCGACTTCAAGTGGGACGGTATTACCTTCGACATTAACGACGACACCACCGACTACGGCATACAATACCAAGAGATGTTCGACGAAATGTTTAACGTTGAACAGAATCCGTCGTCGTACACCACCTGGTTGAACACCAAGTTCTTGCTGGGAGGTGAATACACCCTGTGGAACGACCGTCTGGGTCTGGGTTTGTTGGCTAGAGGCCAATTTTACCGCGGCAAACTGTATGGAAACGGAACAGCCAGCGTAAACTTCCGCCCTTGGAAGCAGTTGTCGGCAACTGTTGCCTACGGCTTGTTCGACGGCGAATGGAACAATCTGGGTGCCGGACTGAACCTGAATGCAGGCCCTGTCAACTTCTTCTGCTCGGTCGACAACATTCCTTTCAAATACGCCAAAAGCGACGGAGCCCTTATACCTTCAAACTCCGAGAAAGTACAAGTCTCGATGGGTATGAACCTCATATTCGGTTATATGCCGAAAAAGGAAAAGAAGAAGAAAGAAAAACAAGAAAAGACTGTAGAACCTGTTCTGGTTGAGGTAGTCGACACAACCGCCGACATGAACATTGTAAGCGACACCAGCGCAGTGAACACCGTCGATAAGATTGACTCGACCGTAATAAGCGACGTCAACCTCGGCGTCGACACCGCAAAGATTGAAGAGCCAGTCAAGTCGAAAGAGATTTCACAAGAGTTGTTGAACCTGCAACAAGAGGCAATAACCAAGATCAAGTTCTTGAACTATCAAGACAACCTGATTGCCATCAACCCTATGAGCTACCAGACTCTCGACAAGGTAGTGAAAGAGTTGACCAACGATCCGGATGTTAAAGTAGTAGTAGAGGCGCACTCTCCAATCATCAGAGACACGAACTTCACCTACTTCATGACCGAAGAACGCGCTATTCTGGTACGCAGCTACTTCGTTGAGAACGGAATTGACCCTAGCCGAATCTCTATAGTGGCAATGGGTGCCGACCGACCAGTCGCAAAAGGAAACAGCGCGGCTGCAAGAAAGGCCAACACAAGAATAGTTCTTATCTTCAGCAAATAACATTTCCACCCGGCCGACTAAAATACAGAGCCGGTATAAAACAAGCGGGGGC
>AUXO013405488.1_pt1 | contig 17594 bp, 23 predicted proteins | sample 768731 | NCBI WGS metagenome assembly AUXO01 (sample SAMN02715735, study PRJNA202380) | gut metagenome | biome: sheep rumen | host: Ovis aries | place: New Zealand: Palmerston North
AGTCACCTACCACCAGTGTTTCTTCTCGCCTATAGTCAAAAAAACAATGACAATTACACCAAACAAAATCAACAATGTTAATAAAATCACCCCAAAAAGAGAAAAGACATCTATTAAGCAACGGAATAGCATAAAATCACCAACTTAAAATTTTATTCCAAGCCAAATTTCACAACATATTCGTCAAAAACTTTCTTAGGAAGGATGAAACAGGAAAGAATTTTTGCCTTAAAGTTATTTTTCTCACAATATTCAAAGAACCGAGCATTGTGCATAGGAGAATAATATTCTTCTGGAGTATATTCAATTCTCAATTCACAATTCGGATGCCCATTCTTTTCTCCAGCCCACACATCAACATAAACATCATGATCGCCTCTCACTGTTTTCACATATCTTTCAGGCGGAGCGTACAAATCCGGTTTTACAGTGTAAGAATTGGAAAAAGCATCATAAAACATTTCATCAAGCATTTACTCTATCTCCTGTATTAAATTATCTTAATCAGAACTTTCATAGATTTCTTTCTTCTTTTCTTCGCAAAACTTTAAAATCATATCTACAACTGCTTCAGAAGGTTTTTCTTCCAGCCAACGAAGTCCAACAGAATGGAAATCGAAATCCAGTTCATGTTCATTCCATTCCAAAACACCAACTGAATAACAATGTTCTGTAATTAATTCTTCTTTTGTTATCCATCCTATCGGAGTTTCATAATAAATAGTTCCCATATAAGGCTTTTCTTCCGAAATCCATTTCACAACATCAAACCTTACCGGATCATCAAAAGGAGGTTTTCCTAAATAAGCAATATCCCTGATTTGATATCCATCAACTCGTTCTGTATATACATTCATATTTAATTCTCCGACCATTCGTAGTTTGCTTAGAATTTTAAAGTTTCAATTGAAAAAGCCCTCCTTTTTCAAGGAGGGCGTCTTTCAACTTAAAATTGAAAAGGCTTTTTCAAACTCATAAGAATGAATCTGAGGTTTGTCCGTTTCAACATCTCCTACAACCAGATCAGCTTTCTCGGGAGCATCGACAACTTCAGTCGCTGCCATAGTAAAGAGTTTAGCCATGTTCATGGTTTCGCTCATAGTGAAATATTTCCTCATCCATGAGAAGGTATTTCCTCCTGCCACCCGGTGATTCTTTGCATCTGCCAGATTCAGCCACACAACCTCACGGTTTACGACGTCAATGGCGTAAAGATATGCAAACGTTGACTTGGCATTAATCTGATATGCGGATTCAACCGTCTTCGGTTCGTAAACCTCTCCAGAATCAAAGATATCACGATTCATCCATCCGGCACGGCATACAACCTTATCAAATGTAACTCCAGAATAAACATTGTTACAAAAGATAATATAATCAATTGAAGGATACGCTTTCCGAATTTCATCGATATCAACATCAAAGAATTCGGAACCGCCATCGTAGCCGGAAGTCTGATCACCGGAGTACGTCATAGCGTTGCTCTGACGCCCATACATAGTGCGCCAGGAAAACTCAATATCCTCAGAACCATCAGAGGACAGCCCGAAACAGGACAAATCAATATCGTTTACCTTTTCCCAGTAGGTAAAAGCACGAATCTTCTTTCCTTCGGGAAGTTTAATACGAGAACCAGTCGGCATAATGCCAAATCCGCTCTCTCCGGCAGAAAGGTTCACAGGTACACACACCTTCTCCATTCCGGGAGCAATGTATACCTTGTTTATCTTTCCTTTCAGGGATTCTTCGAGCTTTGTCTGCAAAGCTTCAGTAATATACGTAATAATATCCGAAGTCAAGTACCATTTACGCATAGCTTCCTTATGCTTTTTCACCCGTTCATGCCGAATGAACGTAAACACCCGGTTATCGGTGCTGTAATTGGCATAGGAATCAAGAAGCTGGAACAGAATAATAGGATTTTTTGCATCAACCAAGTTGATAACCCCTTCAATCTGTTCCTTTGAACGGCACATATACAGAAAATAGTTCAAAGACCGAAGCAGAGCACCATTTCCTTTAGTGTCTTTCAACAGTTGAGCAGATTCCACAACGGTAAACTTATCGCTGTGAATAGCCCGATCTACAACGCCAGAGTAAGACGGAATCTTATCATTGTAGATAAGCCCGATAAGCTCTTTCGACTTTTCAGTCTTCGGCTTGTAGTGAATCTGATGCAGGATGCCCTTCCAAATAGCCCGCTTCTCAAGGCAGACACGGATATCTTCCGGTTCTGCAACAAACAGGACAGTATCCAGAACCTTGGTAACGAGCTTACGCTCAGAGCTGGTCAACCGCACAGTCTTCATGTTCTCCGACCAATGACTGAGCCAGTTAATGGTATCGACGTACTTGATAACATCCTGCATCTTCATAAACTTGGCAAACCGCAAATCCTTAGTTTTATACAAAAGATCAACAGTCGTCTGTCGTGAAGCAATAGACCACGGAAACCAGTCATACTCACTGATACAGTCAATCATTACATTCTGCATCAACTCATTCAAAGGACGAGTAGACGCAGCCAGATCATTGAAGAACCCCAGCAGTTTATCCTTTGCATGAGCTTCGTCGAGGATAACAAACTCCTTCGGCACAGTTGGCTTTTCATTAAAAGGATTGCGATAAGTAACAGTTTCGAAGAAACTATGCCCCTGTTCTTCGAAGTTGCCCCAGCCATATGTAGATACGTAATGAGAAAGCTGATCAAACAGCAACTGATCACTTGTAAGTTCACGCACACTGTTTGGAAATCCACGGTAAAACGAAGCAGGAACCTGCTCACCCAGAAGAGAAGCCATAAACCGAATCATATCTCTATGAGCAAGGTTATATCCTTTGGTAATTGTAACATTAAGCAGCCCTTTAAAAGCTGTCAGAACGTTAATGATAACGCCCGGATCTTCCTCCTGTTCTGCAACAAGGATATGTTTCGTAAACAGGAATTCTTTCAAACTTTCTTTCATATATTCAATCTCCTTTATTTTAATCAAAAAACGGGGACGGTATCTTAACACTATTTTTTTGCATAAAAGAAGTAAGTGTTAACAGCATCCCCTGGGATTAAAATTTCTGGATATCGTAGCACTAATTGTTTAAGATATAACTCAAAGAAGTAAGCGCTACCAGCCAGAAATATATAAATCAATCGGTATCCAAACACTATTTGTTTGATTTTAAGTCAAGAAAGAAGTAAGTGTTTGCAGCGAAAGATTTATAAGTGTTTCCGTACAGATTCGAACTGTAATCACCGTTGACATGTGTTCCGGTTGTATCCCGTTGTAGTAATATTGCAACCAACCAACCAACTCAACCAATATTACATCAGGGAGCACTCCAAGCTTTCCCGTTAAGCCACGGAAACAAGATTGGCACTATCGTAGTACCCACGCCAGTCATTAAACACAGGCTATCACACAGCCCTTCACCTGAGCAGAACCCCGCCATTATGCGTCAGGCTGTTCCTCTGGAGCATCTCTCAGGTATATCAGGATTCTCACCTGATTCTTAAAAGTCAGGACAACTCATCTCATACGATGTAACCTGACATGGCACGATACGTCGCCAGTGCCTTTTAGCTTATCTGCCTTATATGGTACATGGGCGGCTATAGTACCGGCAGAGGCTTAGTTTTTACATACCGGGCACACCTGGCCCGAGGCAGACCAACTGCCATGATTAAAGTCAGTAAACCGCATTTGTTGTAAACCTGACTGCACCAAACACCGAAGCGGTTATAACCAATCGTTACAGATTCAAGTTGTCCTCAGTTTAATTTAGCGCTTTGTAGTTCCCTACTACCGGTTTAATTTTTCAAAATTCAATTTCGCCCTCAAGAGTGGCGTTTATATGTTTTTCAGGTCTTCCGAAAAGTCTCTTAATAAAATCAGACACAGATTCCACTTCGATGTGGCACATGGTCCGGACAAATTCATCTTTTGAGAAAGAACAAAAGTCTCTCCATCCGATTTCATAAGCCCGACCATAAAACCGAACTCGTGCTTTCGCATACCGTGCTTTATGATATGCTTTTACGCAATCAGGGTGCAGACCCTTTGGCTTTCGATTATTTTTTTTCATTTCAGAAATCCTCTTCTTTGGCCCATACGTCGTTATAGACCATATGGTAGTACTCGCCGTATCCCACGCCTACATTGGCATGAAATCCCAGTCCGTCCTTATTCCATTCAGGATAAGAACAGCGGGCAGCATAGTCACAAAGGATCATCCTTGCGAATTCTTCATTCGCGGCTTCTCCTACTTTCTGGACATCATCAAAATCCCGGTCACCACGGCGTTCATAGATAACGAACTTTTTCATAGTATTTCTCCTTTTAGTCACAGCTTATTCAAAGTCAATCCACATTTTAATTTCAGTCGCAGAGCTATACAAAGGAAGTTTACCCCAGAAACCATTGTTATTTTCAAACCTGACTACATTATCACAGCCCACAGCAATTGAGTCCATAACCGCATGAGCCTGATCAAAAGACGCATACCTTGAAACTTCAGAAATTCTTTTACTGCCATCATTGTCTGTTACACTCTGATAGATAACAAACTGAGTCATGAACATTTCCTTTCATTGAACGTCTTCCCGGGCGCAGATTGTATATATTTCAGCGTCAAGGATAACCTGATTACAGGTTAAACATGATAAGCAAACATTCTGAGGATTATTCGGATCTCCATAGGTTTCAATTTTAGTTTTGTGATTCCGGTGCTTAAAAAGGATATTCCAAAGAATTTCATCCGGCTGCCAAAATCGTTCATCCCATGTTCTTACATCGTCATTCATATTTATTATCACTCCTCTCTTTAGGAGTATATTTATATATATGCAGTATACTGCTTGCAGTTATTGCATTAATTAATATAAACATAAAATCTACGTAGTTAATATTATTATTGTAATATCCAATCACTATTATTATTATCCAAAAAATCATTAGATATTAAGAGAGGAACTAAATAATAATAATCGTAATTATGATAAGACAATAAACAATGATTATATTAATATGCAGTAACTGCATAATATTACAGTAAAGGTTAAAGAGAAATAATTATAATATAAACTCTCTGTATATGTTAAATATATGTGTTATAGAGAGAGAATATAATTATACATATTGTATAGAGAGGAGAGAAATTATAATTATAATTATTCTACTCTTAACAACTTTACTATAATAAAAAACAAATACCAATATATTTAACTACAACCATTACAATAGTTACTATAATAAAGTTAGTTATAATATTATAGTTACATACATTATCATATCTACAATAATAATTCTTAGTAATTCATATAAAATGAATATAATTCTTATTATTATATATATTATTAATATAATGTAGGAACTTTCATAATAATTGAGCTAAATTCAGTCACAAAACCTTATTTTGCATTGTTTCCAGCTTCTAATTCAGCAGGAAGAAACTGCAAGAGGCTGTGATTAAGCATCCAGACGAGAGAACGATGTGTTTTTACGAAATAAGGAACTATAGCTTCAGCCATTTTCCTCCATGCCGGAGATTCATGGACGGAAAGTCCTGTAACACACACTTCAGACTCTACGACTTTAATAGGACATGATTTACAATTCTTCTGTTTCCTACAAACCTCATACATTACATCATTAAGATCTAATGTCATATTAGCCTCCGAACACATCAATCATCTCAGAATCAGAAACATCGATGGTCGGACAATTGTATGATTTCGCCACAGCAAGTATAGCAGGATCAATATTATCTTCATATCCGGGATTTAACTCCAGAAAAGTAGAAACCACCAGATTGATTTCTTCATCTGACGGATGATCGTAATCTATATTTGTAGTTTTACAGCCGCTTTCACATTCAAACGGACAAACCACACATGACCTTCCGCCACATATGCTTGATACAAGTTCTCTAAGAACCATACCTTCATGAATAGAATCGTTCATATTTTCAGTCTCCAAACTGAATGGCAGTTCGCTTCAGTCGCTCACGGTCATACAGCTTTTTATTCTGTTTTATTCTTTCAGTCGGGGAAAAGCCCCACATGATACGCTTCTGGTTGTCGAGTTCTTTCCTGTCCTTCTTGGACATTTTGTCTCTTGGCACGAATTTTCTTTTGTACGGCATGTGAGTCTCATTCCTTTCTGTTGTTATCCGTATCATACGGAAGAAAAAAATCAAATCAGAGCCTCCAGATACAAAAACGATAATTTGGTCATCCTTGAATTTAGAAGCCCTGATTTAATCAAAATCTCCCAAAGTTACTTAGGTTTCTTTCTTGTCTTCTCCAACTGCTTCATGAGTTGTTCTTTTCGCTCTTCTGTCATTACCATTTTCTTCTTTGGCTGTACTTTCAGATATGAAGCAGGAAGCTTTGCGTAAATACAGCCGTCGTTTGTCTCAGGCTGTCGCAGAATAATTACTTCATCTGGATTCTGTGCTTGGAGCTTACGGATTCTCGTAATCCATTTTCGCTCGTCTGATGAAAAAAAAGCTTGTTTATCGTCACAGTAGTTAAAACACGTTTCCATGAAAAAACCTCGCTCATTGAAAAAATCAGTACTTCCCTTATAGCATTTTTTAAATGGCTTCAAAGTTCGGTACCGAACGGTTTCGTAAAAAGAACAAAAAAAGAGAGCCTGACTTTCAACAAGTCAGACTCTCATATGGGAATACATTACGCCTCTTCTTCGACGGCCTCCGCTGCGAAGGGCAGGTCATCAGGATCAGACGGCTTCTTGCCGATGAACTCGACAGTGGGGTTCGTCATTTCCAGCTGGGCACGCGGATCACCGTTGTTATCCTTCCATGCCCGGACGGACGGGATACCGGCGATACTCACGGCGCGGCCCTTCACCAGATGCGGAGCCATCTTCGCTCCACGATCACGCCAGATGGACACCCGGTAATAGGCTGTCGTCTGGTTCTCGCCGTAGCCTTCGTTGGCGGCGACGGTGAAGTCAGTAACCAGGGTAGGAATGCCTTTCACATTCACGGAACGGGTTTCAGCGTCCTTGGTAACATGTCCGATAATAAACGCACGATTCATTCTTCTTACCTCCGAATAATTTCTTTTGTGGTTTACTTTCTGTTGGAGTCATACTGTTCAACCCGTATGCGGCTCCTCTTTTATCGACCGAGATAGTCTATCCCACGGCGGCATTTTTATACTCATTGGTGTGGGACGCCGAGTTGAAGGATTGATGGTTATCCTTCATGGTATTTACAGGCGCTTGCGCCGTCACTCCCCTGATTGTTGGGAAGAGGAGATTTGTTGGGTAGCACGCCCGTTTTCTTTCAGCTTGTCCATAAATGGCTGGCCGATAGGCATGTACATTCTCCTTCTTGGTTTCACAGGAGGTGCAAGATATCCGATACCTTCTTTTGTTTGGTAAAGCCGGAGCTGATAACGCAGTTCTTCGATAATGCATTGATTGTATGAATCAGAGATGCATTTACCTCCGAGAAACGCCAGTACAATGAGGCCCAGGATTAAAAGACCGTAGAAGATAAACATCAAAACCAGTCCTCCGGGTATTCAGGATATTCAGGATGATCGAACGCTTCTGCCATTTCGTCATAAATTTCATTCTCATCTTCATGGTAGCGTTCCATGTATTCATCCTGAGTTGCAAATTCCATCTCTGTTCCGTCAGGAAGGATGCCAACGCATCCTGTTTCGGTCAGAGTGAATTCAGGGTCATGCATCCGACATTCCTCCTTGTTCGTTACTTATTGAAAGCTTCATGACGAGCTTTCCGGCACTGTTCCTTGGCAATCTTGTCGCAACGTTCGTTCATAACGACACCGTCGTGACCCTTTACCTTCTGGAATGTGATCTTATGTCCGCCATTCAGACCCGTGGTGATAAGCTCCAACCAGAGGTCATTGTTGACACGTTCTTTGTCTGTCAGCCATTTGCGATCATGGGAGACACACTGGCAGATGTAGTTAGCATCAGTGTAAACAACCACATTGGAGGGTTTGGTCAGGGCTTTCAGAGCAGAGATGACAGCCATCAGTTCCATACGATTGTTGGTCGTTTTCTGAGCGCAGTAGCCACGAACGACTTTCTCGACACCCTTGCAGGTCAGGATAGCTCCGTAACCGCCAACACCGGGATTTCCAGAGCAAGCACCGTCCGTGAAAATAATCACGTCATACATTGTTTTGGCTCCTTTCTGTTGAATAGAAATAATTTTCATAGCATCTACAGGCGCTTGCGCCGTAGGAAAGGTGAGCAAGTTTGGAAGGCGAGAAAAAATCCCCCCCGCTTTTAAAAAAAAAGTGAGCTGGCTCCCAGTACCAGCTCACAAAAGAAAAGGAGGAAACTCATGAAGAAAACAAAGTATCTTGCTGAGTAGAATCGGGGCAGACCCATAATCCACCCCGACCCGCACAGAAAATGTCAAGCAGACTGGCAAGATCCGCAAAACATTCTCTATACGTAGGACATGTCGCAAGGTACTCAAGTCTGCCAGCCTTGATAACAAGACGGCAGAGTTGAACATCTTGAACAGTCATCCACCCCGACCGGCGCAAAGCAGCAGCCGGGGCAGGAAAAGGTCATATCCTCGTGGCAGGCTTGTAAAAGTCCTGAAGGATCTTTTTGTTGCGATTGATCCATGCCACGTGTTCTCGACCGAGCTCGATCTCGTCAGGACTGAGGTAAAGGTTCTTCTCCGCTTTGTTGGCGAGTCTTTCAAGGCTCTCCTGTCGGTTCTGCATTTCAACCTTGATCTGGGCAACACGCTGGGCTTCATTCATCTTGCGAATGGTCATATAGTTTCGCTCCTTTCAATATTGAACTTCAAAAAGTAAGTTCACAGCATCTGAAGGGCTTGCCCGTCATGCTGATTGAAGTGAGCAATAGGTGCATTCAAGTAACATGCTAAGATGAGCTGGGAGGCGAAGCCAAAAAATGCCCCCTGCAGAAAAATCGCCCGGGGAGAGAAAAAAGACCCCCTCAGGCCTTGTTGAGTCCCAAGGACTCATTACGAGAGACCCTGTGGATCTCCCGTGTATGAATTCTTAGGCGTTTTTGTGTTTAGCCCGTCTAGCCGATAGCACAGCTTAGTCATAGGTTAATCCTCGTCAGGATTAACCAGTTCTTCAACATCATCACAATCGATGTCAGGGAGAGTAAGCAGTTCTTCGTCCGAAAGTTCAGGATGAAGTTTGCTCTTCAGAGTTTCTACGGCTTTATCTCCGTAAATTCTCCAGAATGCCTGCTTTACGACTTTGTCCATACCTTCACTCATCTTCGAAGTGAAGATGTTGCGAAGAATGATGTCATAGCAGGCATCGTCAATACGTTCGTCCATAGAAGGAGAACGTTCGAGGTCCGGGTACTGAGCGTAAGCCCAATCCAGAATCTCTTTCCGAGCTGTTCTTCCTGTTTCCTCTTCCCATTCCTGACGGTTTGCGAAGAAGGAAGCATTTCCGATCAGTTCGTTCCACTGGGAGCTGTGACGGAAGGCGATGTCCTGAAACAGTCCACAATCTTTGAATGTATTAGTTTCTGGATCATATACACCCTTCTTTGATAAGCCAACGAAGTTTCCGACTTTCCTGTGAATGTTGATCATCAGCATAGTGAAATCGAACATCTGGTCGTTAAGACCTTCAATTTCCAACACTTCAGGAATATTCTCTTTGATCTTCTTGGAATACATATCCAAGAAAGATCCAGAGTAAGCACACCGAGGCGGAAGTTCCATGCCAGTAGAAGTAACCCGTTCTTTGAGCCAATAGTCACTTCCGGCAGGATGATCAGCATCCGCCTTGGCATACATGGCGAACAGAGGAAGTGAAACATAATTGAGATTCTTGACTGCGTCAGGTTTCTCAATCTTTACACTTCCGTGCTTTGCTGCGTCGATCAGTACGTTGCCAGCCCAAGTGAGCCAGTCACACACTTCACGATCATACTTGGTGTTCCACATTTTAGTCAGAGCGTCTGCGTACAGACCAATCTCTGATCCATGAATAAGATTGATGATGAACTCACCAATCGTCTTCTTGTTTACAGGTCCTTTCGGAGCTTTCGGAGCATCCCAGTCAATCGGGATGTTCTTCAGTTCGCTGTAAGTTCTTTCAACAAGATCAAGCAGGTGCTCATCCTGACTGTACCAGACGTGGTCACCGTCATAGTCACAACGAAGACGAATGGTCGTTGCGTCGAAAATGTTGATAAACATCGTAGGACCTTCAGCCAGAGGACAGAAGGTTACGTTATTTAGCAGCACATGCGCATTGTCCAAATGCGGATTACGAGTTACGTCTACTGTTCCGGGTTTTGCGGCTGCACAGAAGCATTCGCCAGCCTTCAGGTATCCCGTGATGGGCAGTCCAAACAGGTGCTGGATAAACGCCACAGGATCGGGCGCAATAAACGCATTATATCCCAGTTCAGGGATACGTCCGCCAAGCATGTCATTGCGTTTGGTGGTGAATGCTTCCTGAATCGTCCGATATGTTTCCGGTTCGTTCATCAGAGCCGGATAAATCTTAGCAGCAACCCGCTGCCATCCACGGAGCAGTTTAGCTGCGTTCTTCGGTTCATGGTACTTGTACACGGTAGCCTTGGCGTGCTGCATGAAAGACGTTGCATCGTCTTCAGTGCCGAGAAGAGTCTGCCCTTGCTGATAAGGAAGACCTTTCAGTTTAGGTGCGTGCTCACGAACACACACGCACACTTCGTGTTTCAATTCTTCAAAAGCGGAGCAATACTGTTCCCACGAATCGTACAGTTTTGCTGTTTTGAAGCAGCTTTCTGTAAGAATCATGTCTACGTCTTTGAGTTTCCACGTTGTTCCCCAACGATCAACGAACTCTGCTTTAACTCCGTTCTTGATACACCAAGCGTATACTTTCTTGAAGTCAATAGCCTGTACGAACGCCTTCATCCAAGGTGCACGAATGGTGACAGATTCGCCGTTGGTAAGTTCGATGCGGATGCATCCAAATCCATCAAAGGCATTGATGACGAGCTGGCGGGTCTTTTCTTTCTCGATCCCGTCTGTTGCTGACACATAGTCAACGATGGCATCGACTATGACATCTACGTCTTTGATTACGGCAACACGCCGAATATCGATTTTCTTGCTGAATGCCTTATCGAACGGCTTGCTTGCAGAAGACAGAAGTCCAGTGTATGACATGTACTTATTGATGGCAAGCTCCATTTTCTTGCTTACAAGTCCGCACATCGCCCATTTTCCCATACCGGGCAGAATGTCCTGATTAATCCACGTTGAAGTGGCTTTGCGTCCGTCAGAAGCACCGGACATGAAGGGCGTGTTGATGCTTCCGTTGAACATGAAGCCCGACGCGACCATGTTGGTCAGCGTGGCCTTGACAATCTCTTCGGCTTCCTTGCGCTTCGGGGTTTCAGCGCAAATTTTGCAAATGACGTTGATGGGATCGAGTCCCATATCGTCGAATTTGCGGGTGAGAGCAGAGTCAAAGAGAGCGATCTTTTCCACATGGTTTTCAGCGAGGTTGATCTTGTTGATGAGTTTCATGATAGTTTCCTCCTTGTTGTTTGTGTTCTGGGAATTGAAAATAAGCTTTTAACGGAGCTTTAACCGACTGCTGAACTCTATGCGACAGCAGCTTCGCAATTTATATAAAGAGCACAAGGCTCGAATTTTCAAAACTAAGAAAAGCCTTTTAACGTCTTGCTCAGGACGAAATTCTTAGAAAGGCAATTCTATTGGAAGTATAGGAACAAGCTCACTTGGGTCGTTATCTTCAATAAAGTGACCTTCGTTATTTGAGTAAACGACCGGATTTATATAGTTTTTATAGTTGAGTAAACGATCTATTAATCCTCTGAAAAGGTCTGTTTCGCTTAGACATTCCTCTTCTCCGGCAGAGTATCCATAAAATGATGTCTCAACGATATAAGATGCTCTACCTTCTTTGACAACAGCCGACACCTTATGAGCATAAGCTCCGTTAGGATTGTCTTTGTTCATAACGGATATCTCGTAAAAAGTGACAAGAAAGCTTGTGAATATTTCAAAGGCGTCTTTTCCTTCGAAATATCCATAAAACTCTTCGTCGATCCGGCTGGGATGTATTGGGTCATAAAGCCACTAACCTGTCATATTCAAGGCCTTCTTTCGACAACATAAGAGAAATACGAGTACATATGCCCAGTTTTGTCAGCCATGTCAACGTATTCGTTGCCAAAGAAGTCAGTAACAATTAAGTACTGACCGTGGACTTCTTCAACCCATTTGGGAGAGTCAAAGAGGACTGTTCTTGCTCCCGACATAAATCCGACAACAAAAACAATAATAAGGGCAACGAGGATGATGATTGCTTTCTTCATAGCGGCAACCTCCTGCTATTTATTGCATAGCTGCATATTCTGTTGTGGTTTCCCACAAGCCACGTCTCACGACGTTGCTTTCGGAGCGGAACCACCAGCTCCATCATCAGGTGGGATTAGCGGACTTGAGGTCTGGTCTTACGTCATAATTAACGAGAGAATCAAACTCAAGTCGTTTTGTCTTTGTGTTGTATACGAAAAACTTGTCTTCGAATATGACCGTATCGTCACCGATGTACTTGCATCCATAGTCGCAAGCCTGATCTAAGCTCGCAAAAGAGACTTCGAAGTCCTGCCGCATGAAAAGTGGGATGGTTTTTACAGCATTTTCTTCGTTTTCGGCGGCGACAACGTAGGTTTTGAAGTCGCCAGCAATCGAGGCACACCAGACAATGAAGAGAATCAGGTTGTTCATGAGTATTCCCCTTTCTTTTTAGCGTCATTTTTGTTAAAATGAACGCTTTTTTGTCTTATCAGCACATTTACTGATAAAGAGTTTGCAATCTACAGTTGATCAGGCTACAGATTGTGTTCCAACGTCGTCCAATTTACGCTGAAAAACTTTCAGACGCTGGAATTCCTTCACTTCAGTTCCATTCCAACACTTTTTTAAATTTTCAAACCTCTCTTCAAATTCCAATTCTTTTTAATTTCCAAACCTCTTTTCAAAATAAAAAAGGGGACAGAATTCTGTATCAATATGTTTGTCCCCTTTTTTTGGTTTTATTTATGTTTATGACTCACTGCGTTCGTTTTTTAAAAACCATTCGACATTCCAAAAAGAAAATGCAATCAAATGAAAATAAATAGTACTCATAATATTCATTTTCTTATCTTTTTAAAGCGTGTCTTTCCAAAAACACTATAAGGGAGAATATCTCCTAATTAATGATTAACGGAGTGATTATTATGAGTGAATCCAAGATTCCGAAGTATGTATTTGATAAAGAGTATTCCACTCAGTGGAAACGTGAAGTTCAGTTCCTTGAAGATAAGGGAATTGCTTACGTTTACGCTAAAAAACATCCTAAGTACCATATTATTAAATACAAGTATGAAAAAACGCCGGAACTGTTCCTTGCTCTGGCAGAATTTTACAATCAGGTTCGTAATGAAAGATTCTTTAAGACGGTTGAAAGTATGCCGCTTGAAAAGGGCTATATTAAAGTTAAGAAAGAAGATCTTACTGAACCGGAAAAGAAACTGTTGGATGTATCAGACGAGGAAGTTAAAGACGTTCTGGAAGGTTCGGAGTGATCTGAATGCCTTATATTGTTTCTAAACCGAGAGGTTCTACCCCGCCAGCGCAGACTCGTCTTTGTTTGCACTGTAACCAGACAAAACCTTTGTCTGCATTTTTTGCGAATAAAGACTGGCTGGAAAACGGCAAAAAAGACAAATGGTGCAAATCATGTGTTGCCAAAATTCAGTCAAAAGATGAAATGCGCAGATACTTTTGGGAGAATAATCGGCAATGGAAAGAAAACGTATGGTCAAATGCTATTGAAAAGGCAAAACTTGAAGCGGCGAAGTCCAGTGTTTATCAAAAATCAAATGAAGACAGAAAACAGGTATTGCTTGAGCATATTGCCTGTTCTGTTATGCCGGAGCTTTTCAGGTTAAGTCAAAACTATAAGTACGAAGACCATACGTCTGACGTAAACGCAAATAACTATGACGAAGCAAAGGAAACCGGAAAGATAGTCGAAGAAAGCTCTTCCAAGTCTAAAGACAAAAACGTTAAAACTTATAATGAGTTTTTTAACGGTGAGTTTAAAGAACAGGAACTTGAATATCTTGAAACTTACTATAAAGGTTTGGAAGAGGATTTTGATCTTTCCGACACCGCCTTGAGAGATACGGCAAAAAAAGCGGCAAAAGCGTCCTTGCTTGCCGATAAGGCACTGAACGATTATATGATGGGCAGATGCACCTTGCAGGACGTAAAAGATGCGAATGCTGTGCTGGATCTGTTGATGAAAACAGGTAACTTTGCTGCGTGTAAACGTAAACCCGGAGATAAGAATGTTTTAAACAACTGGGCTGAAACAACTTTGTACTGCGAAACTCACGGTCACCCATGCGTTAAGAAAATTGAATGGGAAAAGGATGTTGTTGATGCAGCTTTAGACGGGCTTGCGTATATTGTTTATTCAATGAAGGACGAAGACTATACAGAAGAGCCGGGTGAGACAGTATGATTGACACCCGAAGACAAAACGGCACAATCACCAACTGGGACGTAATAGAAGAACAGATAATCTATTTCCGTACCCATATGGATATGTATATTGAGAGTGCCTTTGCTCCTGTAAAGCTTACTCCAATTCAGCATGTTATTGCTCGTGGGGTTGGTAATGCTACTACATCGGCTATTGTTGCTCCTCGTGGGTATGGTAAAACATGGCTGACGGCATTTATTGCTATTTCCCTTGGTTCTCTTTATCCCGGAACTTCTATTCTTGTTGTTGCTCCTACGGCAGACCAGGCTACTCGTATTGCTGAAAAGATACGTGATCTTTGCAATGAGAACGAAAACGTCAGGAATGAAATTCGTCCGACTAACGCAAAGACATATGTTTCTATTAGTAAAGACGAGTCCAATATCATGCTGAAGAACGGCAGCACAATTAAATCAGTTCCTATTGCCCGTGCCAGATCTTATCGATGTAAGCTTCTTATTGTGGATGAAGCTCGTGATGTGGATATGAAGATTCTTCAGGAAGTTGCGAAGCCCACAAGAAACGAAACCCGCTATAATCCTCGGGCTTTTGGTTTTGATGATTTTGATTCCAAGATCATCTATATTACTTCTGCCTGTCCAAAGAACTATGAATTCTTTAAAGAATTCGAACGTATTGTTCAGCGGATGGCTTCTGGAGACAAGTCTTATTTTGCTTGTGTGCTGCATTACAAGACCCCAATTGCGGAAGGTTTAACCAAAGAGAAGTACTACATGGAAGAAAAGGACAGTATTCCTGAGACAACGTTCCAAATGGAATATGAGTCAAAATTCCTTGGGTCTTCTGAAGATTCAGCTCTTCCATTTGATCTTGTCCAAAGTTGTCGTACTTTATCCAACATTGAAATGGAACAGCCGAAAGGCTCTAAGTCCCGGTATATTATTTCGTTGGATATAGCTACATCCAAAGCCAAAGGATCAGACAATAGTGTTTTGGTTGTACATAAGTTTAATGAAAAGAAAGACGGGTCTTTCAGTAAGCAGGTTGTCCATTTGCGTTCCTTTAATGGTATTCCTTTGGACTATCTCGCAGAAACAGTCAGAAAGTACTATCACATTAAATTCCCTAATACTGAAAAGATTGTTTACGACGCAAGGGGCATAGGTGATAGTTTCGACAGATTCTTTGACAAGGCATGGATTGACGGTGAATCCGGGAGGGAGTATCCGCCGTTGGTTGTAGATGATGAACCTTTAACCAACCCGGACGCTGTTCAGGCTTTGCATCCTTTCAGGGCTGTCAATCAGCTTAACCAGAGAATCTATACAAATTTAAGAGTTGCTCTTGAAAAGCAGACAATAGAGCTTCCTATTTCTTCCAGAATCATGAGGGAAAAACAGGAAGAATCCGAAAAGAAATTTTCAAAAGAAGAGTTTGCCAATTTTATTGAGGCAGACGCTCTTCAGATTGAAATGGGCAATATTGTTGCCAGAGTAGGCGCAAGCGGTAACTTCATTTATGACGTACCTAAGTCTACGATGCATAAAGACCGTTATTCAGCACTTGCTATGGGTAATGACTATATCTCCGAACTTGAAAAGGTCAGTATTAAACTGCATCAGCATGGTCGTGAGTGTATAGGCGTTACAGGCGGATTTGATGATGGTTTTTCAAAAAATATTATTAAAACGTTCAATCGTTTTTAAGAAAGGGGGCTGAAGCCCGATGGCGTTATTTGATCGGTTCTTTAACCGGGCCGAACCAATTGTGGCGAGTAAGCCTCAGGAACAGAAAGAGATCGTGGTTGGAGTTGAAAAGCCAGCTTCAGGTGAGGACACTATTCAAGCTTTCTCTAATTCCAATTTCACATTTTCTGGTGAACTATCGTCTTTCGACTATGTTTCGCTTTTAAGAGATAAGCAGGCTAATATTCAGTCTTTTTATCAGTTGGCTGATTATTATTCTGATGCCGATCCTATTGTTCATGGCATGATTTATCATGTGTTTGTTCCCTTTTCTACTTGTTCGGACTGGTTCCTTACTAAGTCAAATGAAAAAACATATGAACTTTTCGAGCAGCAATATAAACGTATGCGGCTCAGAGAAAAGATCGACGCAATCATGCTTGAACTTTGGAAGTTTAATAATGTCTGTTGTTATTTAAAAGACGGTGACTTAATTACTCTTCCTGTTAATAAATGGAGAATTGGTAATACAACCTTTAATGGAACACCGATTGTTGACTTTGACTGTCAAAGCATTATCAATGAAATTGAGACTAAATCTTACAGCATTGATGAAAAGGTTAAGGATAGCAATCGTGATTATGTTTTAAAAGGTTATCCAGAGGAAATCCAAAAAGCAGTTAAAGCTAATAAGCAGTATGCACAGCTTAATCCTGATTATACCTTTGTCTTACAAGGTCCGAAAGAAACATGGAAAAAGTATGCAATTCCTTTTATTGCTTCTGCTTTACGGCCTCTTGCCAAGAAAGAACTCATCTCCAGTTATGAAGATGCCATGCTCAATATCGGCAAAAGAAGTTTTGTTCATGTTAAGTATGGTGAAAGTTCTAAAACAAACGATATTTTGCCTGATGAACCGCAGCTGTCGAAAGTCAGAAGGATTTTTATTCAGGCAATGAGTGGAACTCCTGTGGCTGTTACAAACCATTTAGCTTCAGCAGAAACAATTCAGTTTGACATGGATGACTTATTTCAATGGGATAAATACAGAAACGTCAATAACGATATTCTTTCTGCCGGAGGTATTAGCGGAGTTCTTGTGACTGGTGTTTCAGAAGACGGCTCTACTTTTGCATCTGCGCAGGTTTCAACTCAAACAGCGGAAGCTCGTATCGAAGCTTTCCGAAAAGAGTTCTGCGAAATGATGACCAAGATTAATGAGCGTCTTACTGAAAGTATCCCCGGAACTTATAATCTTAAACAGATTCCTGAATTCCATTTCCAGCCTCTCTCTATCGAAGGAAAGAAAGCCCTTCGTGAAAAAGCTCTTGAACTTTGGGAGAAAGGCGTTATCTCTACTGACACAATGTCTAA
>AUXO016037583.1_pt1 | contig 17589 bp, 16 predicted proteins | sample 768731 | NCBI WGS metagenome assembly AUXO01 (sample SAMN02715735, study PRJNA202380) | gut metagenome | biome: sheep rumen | host: Ovis aries | place: New Zealand: Palmerston North
TAATTTCTTTTATTTTACTTAAATCATAATTTGTATATAAAGAATCAGGTTTATACTCTATATCTAATGACTCTAAATATTCTCTAGTCATAGTAATATTTTGATTTTGTGGATCTTTATTAAATCCAATTATTTCTGAAGTATAGTACTTATCATCACCATAAATATGCCATGATATTTTATCACCTAATTTATAGCCTTTAGTAGAAGCTAACTTATATGTAACATATACTCCATCATTAGAGTCAACTTTAGTATAATTATCTTTTTTATCAACAAATCGTACATAATTATCTGCATCTGTTACAAATATATTATTAGATTCTCTTTTACTACCATTTTTAATCTCAATACCTAAAGACATAGAAGTCTTATCACCATATTTATTTTTTAAATCAGCTAATGATTCATCACTAATATCACTTTTTATATTTAATTTATAATCGAAATTATATAGTTTAGAGAACTGTAAATCTACAAAATGATTCATAGAATCAAGCATACCTAAAGCACAAACAATTAGCATGCAGCATCCAACTACTCCAGCAATACCCATAAATGTTCTCATCTTATTTCTAAACATATCTCTAATATTCCATTTAGAAGAAAAACTAAGTTTTTTAAATATACCTTTAGTAGTTATATTCAATGATTTTTTATTAACACTAGGTATTGTATTTCTTAAAGTCTCAGCAGGATTATCTTTTAATATACTTCTTCCAGTAAAATAAGTAATAATAGCTATTACAAGAACAACTAATATAGCAACTAAATAGCTATTACTATTTAATACTGGATGACCATTAGGTATTTCAAAGAATTCCATCTCGAGATTAATAAAAACATTACCTATAAAGAAATATCCTAAAATTAAACCTACTATAGAAGCTACTATAGATATCCAAAATCCATATCCAATATAATGAAATAAAACTTTTCTATTACTAAATCCCAAAGCTTTTAAAGTACCTATCTGAATTCGTTGATTCTTAACTACTCTAGTCATAGTAGTAATAACTGATAACATTGCTATAAATAAGAATAGTCCAGAAAACACTCCAACATAAGTCTTACCTTCATCTATTTCTCCTTGATAAGTTACATAAGAAGAAGTATCTTCAATATTAATAATAGCTAATGCATTTTTTACTTTATCTTCTATAGTATTTTTAACATCATCTCTGTAATCATTATTATCTACATCAACCATTACACTATTAAATATTAGATAATCTTTATAGTTAAAGTTAGGCATTACTCTATTAAAAACATCTATATCAGTAATATTTAATTCTTTCATTACTTTATTCTTAATATAATCCTCACTTATTTCATTAATAGATAAATAAGCAAATCCAAACTCTTTTCTATCAGGATATAATTCAGATTCATCTCTAACATCATATAGATGATCTGGTATATTAACAAGACCTAAGACTTCTTCATTAAGATTTAAATCTTCATACTTAACAAGAATTGTATCTCCAACTTTTATATCATTTTCTAATGCATAAAAATAGTCTAACCATACACCTGATTTATTAGAATCAAACTTTTCTCCATCAAATACATAAAACTTAGAAATATTATTAGATTCAATAAAATTTAATAATAAAGTTTTATCATTGTCTGTTAAAGCTGTAACAGATAACTTTCTTTCGGCATCTTTAACATGCTTTATATCTTTTATAGTTACTAAGTCATCATTAGAAAAATTAGTACCCATTACATTTAAATCTTGTAAGTTATTTTCAGTATAAAACTTATTTCCAGTTTCAGTCATACCATCCATATATGCTTCAATACCAGAATAAGCCATTACACCAATCATAACCATTAAAAATATTGTTATAAATTGAGATAAATTATTCTTAATATCTCTAAACATCTTTTTTCTTAGCATATTACCATTTAACCTCATCTATATTTTTTGGATGTTTATTCAATTCATTAGATTCTACTTTACCATTCTTAATTCTAATAATTCTATCAGCTATTTCAGCAATTAAAGAATTATGAGTAACGATAATGACAGTAGTATCATTATCAGCTTGTTCTCTAAGTAATTTCAAAACATCAACACCAGTTTTAGAATCAAGTGCTCCAGTAGGTTCATCACATAATAAAACTTTAGGATTTTTCATTATAGCCCTAGCAATACTAACTCTTTGTTGTTCCCCACCTGATAATTCTGATGGAAATTTATCAGCATGGCTAAGTAATCCAACGCTCTTTAAAACCTCTTTAGAATCCTTAGAAGTATTAGTAACATCTTTAATTAAATTAATATTCTCCTCTACTGTAAGAGTTGGCATAATATTATAAAACTGAAATATAAATCCAACTTCATTAGCTCTATATCTAGTTAGTTCTTTATCACTATATTTACTAATTTCATTATCACCAATCTTAATAGAACCAGAAGTAACCTTATCCATACCACCTAATAAATTTAATAAAGTAGACTTACCAGCTCCAGATGGTCCTAAGATTACTACAAATTCACCTTGATTAATACTTAGATTAACACCATCTAAAGCATTAAATCTTTTTTCTCCAACTATATAACTTTTTTTAACATTTTTTAATTCAATAAATTTATCTTTCATAATATCCCTTTCTAAATATGAAACTTATTTCATATAAATTATAATACAGTAAAAAATAATAGTCAATAAATATGAAATTTAATTCATATAATAATATGTTATAATATTCTTTGGAAGTGATATTATGAATAATATTAGAGAACCTAAGCAAAAAAGAGCTATAGAAAAAAAAGAAAAAATAATAAAAGCAGGTTTTAATTTAATATGTAAAAATGGTTACTACAATACTAATACAGCAGAAATTGCCAAAGAAGCTGGAGTATCAACTGGAATTGTATATCAATATTTTGAAGATAAACATGATATATTTATAGAAGGATTAAATACTTACGGAGAAGAAATATTTTTTCCACTACTAAACTATAATAACCAAATGATAGATATAAAAAATATAAAACCGCTAATGAAAAATATGATTAATACATATGTAAAAAATCATAAAGTTTCTAAAATAGCTCATGAAGAAATAATATCAATGGTTCATTCAGATGAAGAGGTTGCTAAATACTATTATAAAAGAGAGCTAGAAACAACAGAACAAATTAAAAATATACTAATTGCAAATAATTTTAAAGACAATAATTTAACTGAAAAAGTACATATAATGTTAGGTATGATAGATAACTTATGTCACGAAATAATATATCATAAACACAAAAATATGAATTATGAAGAAATGACAGAAATAGTTATAAATACAATAATAAATTTATTTAAATAAAAAAAGATATTTCAAATGAAATATCTTTTTTAGTATGCATATGATTCTCTATAATATAAATTAACGCTATAACATTTAGGTAATAAATTAGATAGATCACTTCTAGTATGTGAACTTTCAAAATCACTATCAGACTTATTAAAATAATAATAACTATTATTACCTGTATTATCCCATGTAACATCTACATTATAATAACTATTATCTATTTTAACCATGTTCCAAGCATGATCACCATAAGAATAACCAGTTACATAATAACAAGGAATATTTATTTTTTGAAGTATATATTGAAAAGCTTTAGAATAACCTGCACAAACAGAATTCTTAGTAACAATAGCACTATAAGCACTTTGATTATTTATAGATTTTTCATCATAACTAAGATGTTTTACTAAATAATCATGAACTATCTTTTCTTTGTCATAATCATTAGTAGCATTTTTTGTTAAATCAACTATTTTTTCAACTTCACTTTCAAATATTACTTTATTATTTTCAATATCATCATATAAGTTATTAAATTTTAAATTTATTTGAATACATTTAAATAAATTATTATATTTATAAGAAAAACTATTATCTAACCAAAATAATTCAGGATGATCATATATAACAGATTCAATAACTAAAGAAATATCATCATTATTAATATCTATTATAGGTTTAAAATCAGTATTATAGTTAACTACATTAGCGTATATCTGTCTATATAATTTTTTATACTCATCCCCTAATAATCCATAATATGGATAATATAAAGTATCAAAGTCATATTCATCACCTGTATAACCAATTTTATAATTATTATCACTATCATTAACTAAACTACCTATACCACTAACAGGTACAATATTATCTAAACTAATACTCTTAATAATATTATCTTTAATATCTTTACTATTTATATAATTCATAAATGTAGGAAAATAAAGATAAAGTGATAACAATGAAACTAAGACAAATAAAAAACTTAAAATATAATTAATTAGCTTCATATTATCACCTCATGACTTAATATACTAACATAAAAAAAAGAATAAAAAGAAAAGTACTTATTATTTTTACAAGTACTTTACATATTATTCTACAACTTCTTCTAAATTATTCAACCAATCTTCAAATTCATATGGATTTGTTAAAATATCTCCATCATATTTTAAAGATAATGGCCTATCTATTATACATCCTGTAATTTTTTCAATATTTTCAAATGTTCTACCTAAATATCCACCATTAGTTGCTACAGGAATAACTACTCTACCTTTTAAATCATAAGAATGAATAAAAGTATTTACAGGACTAGCTACACTATACCACCATACTGGAGTACATAATATTATTTCATCATAATTATTAAAATCTACCTCAATAGGTAGAATATCAGGTTGATAATCTAAAGGAACTAATTTTTCCTCAGTTTGAACTACCTTATCATAATCATCAGAATATTCCTCTACTGGTTTTATTTCAATACAATCATAATTATATTTTTCTTTTATTTTTTTGGCAATTTCTCTAGTATGATTAGAATAAGAATAAAAAATAATTAATCTTTTCTTCATAATAACCTCCAACCGATTACATGTATTATAACATATTACTATAATAAAAAGAATAGATACTATTCTTTTATATTTAATTCACTTATTTTATCTTTAGTAATATTTAATACTTTATTTAAGAACTCTACTGTAAGTCCAGATAAAAACGCATCTGGAAGATAGTTTATTTCACAGTATCCTAAAACATCATCATATGTTTCTAAATAATCATTACTTTTTAAAAAAGATAAATAATCTTCATACTTCATATTTCTAAGTAACAATGTAAGATTATTATCTATCTTTTCAATAATTTCATTTTGTTCTTTACTCAACTTATTATTCATTATTATCCCCATCTAATCTAGGTGTCAATATTTCATAGCCATCACTTGTTACTAAAATAGTATGTTCATAATGAGCAGCATCAGACCCATCTAATGTTTTAACAGTCCACTCATCATCCATAAGATAAACATTTCTATGTCCAAAAGTTAACATTGGCTCAATACAAATAGCCATTCCCTCTTTTAATTTAGGACCTGTTCCAGGAGTACCATAATTAGGAACTTCAGGATCTTCATGCATATCACGACCAATACCATGTCCACACAATTCTCTTACAACACCCAAATTATGTTCTTCAGCATATTTTTGTACTGCATAAGAAATATCACCAATTCTATTTCCAGGAGCAACCATTTTAACTCCTTCATATAAAGCTTTCTCAGTATGCTCCATTAAATATTTCTTATTATCATCTACTTCACCTACTGCATAAGTCCAAGCAGCATCTCCCTGATAACCCTTATAACCAATAACAACATCTATTGTAATAATATCACCATTTTTTAATTTGTAGTTATCTGGAATACCATGTACAACAGTATCATTAACACTAGTACACAAAGTTGCAGGATATCCTTCAAAACCTTTACAAGTAGGAACTGCATCATTCTTTCTAATAAAATCTTCACATAACTTGTCTAATTCTTTAGTTGTTATTCCTTCTTTAATATATGGTTTAATAAATTGATGCATTAAAGAAACAAGTTTACCAGCATGTCTCATTAATTCAATTTCTCTAGGACTTTTAATTGTAATCATCATATACACCCCATTCCGTGAAAATTATATCATTTTTTTAGAATTAGTCAAATTATTTACCTTTAAAATCAATAAATAAAGATATAAGAGGAAATATTTCTAATCTTCCTAATAACATTCCAAGACTCATAACTATTTTAGACAAATCACTAAACATACTAAAATTATTAATTTTAAAACTTAAACCAACATTAGCAAAAGTAGTAAATACTGCATTCATCGTAGTTTCTAAAGAATACCCATCAAAACTAACTACAAACATTATTAAAATAATTAAAATAGCATATAAAAATAAAAATACATTAGTACTCTTAACAACTTCTTCACTAACTATCTGACCTTCAAATTTTATAGCTTCAACTCTATTTGGATAAATAATTTTTCTTAAATCTCTTATTATACATTTAACACAGATAACTAACCTTGATATTTTGAATCCTCCACAAGTACTTCCTGCACAAGCACTAATAAGCATTAATAATAATACAACTACTCTACAATTAGTAGGATAAATATTAACATCACCAATACTATAGCCAGTACTAGTCATAAAACTACTTACATGAAAAACAGCCTGTAAAATAGTCTCACCTATATTACCAATCAAAGGCAAAGTATTAATAATAACTAATATAACAGCTAAAAAATACAATAAAGCATAAACTCTTAGTTCTTCACTTTTAAAAGCACTTTTAAAGTTCTTAATTAGTATCAAATAATAAACATTAAAGTTAACTCCAAATAAAAACATAAATAAAGCAACAACAACTTTACTAAATACAGAATAACTAGCTAAAGAATTATTAAGAACTGAAAAACCTCCAGTACCAGCTGTTCCAAAGGATATTAACAAACTATCTAATACATTCATTCCACCTATTAGTAGTAAAATAAATTCTATAAATGTTAATCCAATATAAATTAAATATAAATATAACAAAGTAGTTCTCATATTTGGAACTAATTTAGCTACTTTAGGTCCAGGCATTTCAGCTTTTAATAAATGCATAGACTTATCATTACTTGCTAAAGGTATAATAGTCATAACAAAAGCAAGTACACCCATACCACCAATAAAATGAGAAAAACTTCTCCAAAACAATATACTCTTATCTAAAGCTTCAACATTTTTAAAAATAGTTGCTCCAGTAGTAGTAAAACCAGAAACAGTCTCAAATAAAGCATCAATAAACTTGCAATCACCATTTATAACAAAAGGTAAACACCCTATAATACTAATTAAAATCCATGACAATGATACTATAAAAAATCCGTCTTTAGCAAAAAAGTTTTTTTCTTCTACTTTTATTCTATTTAATAGTAATCCAATTATTAAACTAATTGCTTGAGGTATTATAAAAGGTATTAAACTACTTCTATAAATAATTGCAATTATACTTGGAAATAAAAATAATATAGAAAATCCAACTAAAACTTTACCAATAAATTTAAAAGCAATTTTCCTTCTCATATTCTACCTCAATATATCATTTATATCCCTTAATTTATTATTAGAATTAACTACTACTACAGTATCACCATCTAATATCTCATCATTACCATCTGGGAATATTATATTTTTTTCTCTTTGTATAGCACTAATAATTATGCCATTCTTTAAATCTAAATTCTTTAATCTTACTCCTATTTTCTTAAAATCATTAAGTACATTAAATTCAACCATTTCAAATATATTTTCATGGTTATAAATAGCTTCACAACTACTTCCACCAGAATTCTCCATTGCTCTAACATATTGAACAATTTGATCACTAGCAATTCTATGTGGAGCTATTGCAGCATCAATATTAGATTTTTCAACAACACCATCTAATTTAATATGATTAACTTTTGTAATTACTTTAGGAACATTAAGTGAATGTGCAAACATTGAATAAACAATATTTTCTTCATCTATACTTGTAAGAGCAATAAAGGCATCACACTTTTCTATATCTTCTTCATATAATACTTCTTGATCAGAAACATCACCATTTACAATTGCTACTTTAGGTAATAATTCACTTAATTCATCACATCTTTTTTTATCAATCTCAATGATTTTTACATTCATCCCCATATCTACTAACATTTTACCCAAATAAACAGATATAGAAGATCCACCAGCAATCATAACATTATGAATTTTATGAGAAAATAAATTCAAGTACTTAAACAAAGTATTTAAATCTTTTCTAGTACCAGTTATATGAATCTTATCATTTTCAAGTAATGTAGTATTCCCTTTAGGAATTATAACTTCTTTACCTCTTTCAATCGCACAAACTATTAAATTGATATTTAACTTTTTAGATAAAGAATCTATTGTTAGTCGTATCAATTTACTACCCTTTTTAACTCTTAAACTAACAACCTCTATTCTTCCTTTTAAAAAAGTATGAGAATCTAAAGCACTAGGAATATTTAAAGTTCTAACAATACTTGAAGCAGTCATTTGCTCTGGGTTAATTACCATACTAAGACCTAAATCATCTTTTAATAAGTTAATAGAATTAGAATATTCAGGAGTTCTAATTCTTGCAATAGTATGTTTAGCACCTAATTTTTTACCAATTAATGAACACATAATATTAGACTCATCTTTATCCATAACACTAATAAGTAAATCAACAGATGATACACCAGCTTCTAATAAAGTATTAGAATCAAGTGCATTTCCTTCCACGTAATCTAAATCTAAATTATTAATAATATCCCTTTTATTAGAAAAGTTTTTATCTAAAATAGTAACTTCATTATCATCTTTTACCAACTGTTTAGCTAAATACTCTCCCAGCTTCCCAATACCGACAATTAGTATTCTCATAAAAATCACCTATTCCCTATTATAACACTTTAAATAAAAAAGGAAACAAATGTTTCCTATAACTCTCTCGTATATTTACAATCCGGATAATTACTGCATCCCAAGAAATCACCATATTTACCATTTCTAACAATAAGTTTATTTCCACATCTAGGACACTTATCAATACTTTCTTTTTCAATAACTCTAGTATTTGTATTAACTTTATTACTAGTAAGAATAGTATCCTTAATTTCCATTAACCCATATTTTATTATTTCTTTTTTATAAGATCTAATTACATCATCTAAAAATTCTACCTGTGTAACTTTATCCTTAATATCAAGAGATAAAGTCGCTTCCTTAGTAAAACATACTATCGGAATAAAATACTTTTCATTTAAATCTAATAATTCAGATATAACTCTAACATTACTATGTAAATCTCTAACAGGATTATCAAAGTATACCTTTTTATTATTCTTTAATTGAATCCATTGTAATTCTCTATCATCACCATAAATTTTAGAATCATAATCAACATATTTTATTATAAATATTCCATACTTAGAAATAATAATAGTATCAAAAGCATATTCTTTTCTAGATGAGTTAATAATAACATCATTTAAAACAATATAGCTCTTTTTATCCAATCTTTTAAGTGCTTTATTAATACTAGTATTTTTCTTTAATTCTCTATAAAAGATAATAAATAAAATTATTAATACTAATAAAATCCAAAAAAGAGGATTATTTATAATATAATTACCAACTATCTTAATCATATTCTTCACCTAACTTAATTATACCATTGTTTTATAAATACTCACTATAAGTAGTTAGAAAACTGTCAATAACATCTTCAATAAACTTATCTACATCTTCTTCTTTAAATATTTTAAATTCTTCTATTTTACTACTAAAAGATATCTTATAAAAATTATTTAATTCTCTTAATAAAGTATAAATCTTAGTTGGATTAATTTCTTCTATAGGTACATGAAATTCTCCACTATCTAAGAATTTTTTATATTTATAAAAATTATATTTAAAATTATATTTATCAATTATATATTTATTTAATCTATTATAATCTCCATATAAACCTTCATCACTATGTTTACCCCAAAATTCCATTAGTTTAAGTACTTTCCCAGTTTTATTTATTTTAATGTAAACATTATCTTTCTTACTAGTAGTAACATTATAATCTTTATCTAGAAAGGTAATCATTTTTGGCAAAAACTGAGTAAAATAATAATAATCAGTATAAAGATGAAAGAAATATCCAAAAGCTACTATATCCATCTTTATTTTATTTTTATATTTCTTTAAAAAATAATCTATATCAGGAGCTTCTATAGTTGAGTCAATTTCTGTTCTAAAATGAGTTATTCTTTTTCCTCTTTGTATTTGTCTTCTTAACTCAGTATCATCCCATTTATCGTCTATTTCTACTTGATTACAATCAGGTAATAAATTAGCTATAAAAAACTTAGTTTTATCGTCACCTTTTAATTTCAAATATTTAGATATTTCTCTACCAGCTACACTATGTACTATAAAAGAAGGCACTCTACCACACTCCCATCTTCAACTTAAATAATTATAACATAAAAATAACTCTAATTATTTAGAGTTATTATCTTTTTTTATTACTAATTGCTTAACTTTTGCTTTATCTTTACCAACTTCATCCCAAATATCTTCTTTTTTAAATAGTATTTCTTCTGGTGTAAAATACTGTATATTACCTTTTTTATCAGAATAAATATCTAAGAAGTATGCTCCTAAAGCATTACTTAATCCTTGTTTTTGTTGAAACTGTGTTTTATCACATAATGCTGGAACTAATACACATTGAACATTTCTATAAGAAAAAGCATAACTTTTGTGATAATGACCAATTAATAGTATTTTAGGTTTATGTTGTGATTCTAATAATTCAATTCTTTTTTGTGGTTTATATGATAAAGATGCAGCACTTCCTCCACCAGGGTGATCCATAAATATTTTTACTCCATCAAGATTAAACTCTCCACAATCTTGACCAATATATTTCATATCTTTTCTACATCTAGGAATCCATTCACTAAGTGTTGATTGTCCATTTTTATAATGAGTCTCATCATGACTACCTAAAATATAATAAGTTGTAATACCATCTACTTGTGGATACATATCACATACATATCTAGCTTGTTCATCAAAGCCATGTAAAAATTGTTGTCTAGGGTTTTCTGGTCTATTTGGATAATTACCATCTACCATATCTCCAACATGTAAAACTATTTTTATTCCTCTTTTATCACATTCTTCATAAACTCTATTTAATAAATGTAATTGATTATGAATACTACCAAAATGTGTATCAGATACTACACATATTTGATTATGTATCATTTTACCATCAAGAGGACTCATCTTCTTTAAAGAATACTTTTTAACAGGAATACGCTCAAACACTTCTTTATCGCCTTGTTTTATAATATCTATTTCTTTTCCATAGATTCTACAAGCCATTAAAACACCATCTAATTCTTTTCTAGAAAGATCAAATCTATATAAGAATTCTTCAACACTACTTCCATCTTTCATATAACGAAATAATTTATTAGTGTGCTCCAAACTTAATTTACTTGTCATTACGAACAACTCCTTTCTTTAAAACCTTAGCAGTCTTATAATCATCTTTCTTTGTAAGATAATAAGGAGAACTCATAGCATTAACACTCAGTAAATTACCCTTTAAATCAGTCTCAACAGTTACATACCAAGCACCTACTGTATTAGAATAACGTCTATCATTCATTTTAGGAGTAGTAGCACATACAGATGGAACTGATATTTCAGTTACACCTCGGTATGTAAATTTTTCCATTTGTAAATATCCACCCATTAGTAAAATATCAGGTTTATCTTCACTACGATATGAATCTATTTGTTGTTGAGGCCTATAAGAAACTGTATAAGTCTTACTCAAATTTGGTGCCAATATTTGCATATTTACATTATCAATCTTAACATTAGCAGACAAATTTCCAAGATATACAAAATCATCTCTTCCTTCAGCTAACTTTTTACCTATAGAAGTAATATTTTTCTTTAAATGCTTAGAATCAGTTTTACCATTTACTAAGTATGTTTTCATTCCATCAATTTTAGGATAATTCTCTAGAATATAATCAATTTGTCTTTGAGTATCATCTAAGAAAGAGGTTTCACTATACATATTAGAAATATCATATAATCCATTTGAAATATTTCCACACAAGAACACATTTTTATATCCTAATTCATCAGCTTTCTCATAAATATCATTAAGAATAGATAATTGTTGATACTTAGATCCAAAACGAGTATCAGCTATAGCAACGAACTTAAACTCATTATTCTTATCAGTATGGAATTCATAAGGCTTATTATCTTCTAATTCAAAATCCCCTCTATTAATCATATAAATATCATCATCTCGAGCATTAACAACAATATTTATACCACTATCTTGAATATACTTGACCAAAGCCAATGCTTCATATTCATTTAGTTCAAGCATTTCACATACTTTTTCAAGACTACTTTCTTTCTTTATTAACTCAAGAAGTTTTTCTCTTAACTCATCTTTTTTTTCCATATACCTCTCCCACAAAAAAAGATAACACACCAAAACATGTTATCTAATCACTATTTTAACAGATACAAATTTATTCATGTGAACCACTCCATATCCTATACTTAAAGTATATTATAATTTTTTTTTAAATAAAAGATTAGTACAATAACTTTACATATTTTTATTTAAAAATAATAAATATGCTATAATTAAAATAATAAAGGTATAAATAATAGGAGGTTCTATGAAAAACTATATAAATTTTTATTTTGATAATGAAGGTAAATTTACAGCAGAAATACATAAAGATGGTAAATATAAAAGAATAAAGCAAGAAAAAAATATATTAAAATTATTAGAAATAGCTCAAGATTATGGATATAACATACAAAGTGAAGGAACACTAACAAGATATGCACAAGATATTACTAAAGACTTTGATAAATATATGAGAAGAAAACAAAGGCTTAAAGTATTAGGTAATATAACTATTTCACATACTTTTTCAAGACTACTTTCTTTCTTTATTAACTCAAGAAGTTTTTCTCTTAACTCATCTTTTTTTTCCATATACCTCTCCCACAAAAAAAGATAACACACCAAAACATGTTATCTAATCACTATTTTAACAGATACAAATTTATTCATGTGAACCACTCCATATCCTATACTTAAAGTATATTATAATTTTTTTTTAAATAAAAGATTAGTACAATAACTTTACATATTTTTATTTAAAAATAATAAATATGCTATAATTAAAATAATAAAGGTATAAATAATAGGAGGTTCTATGAAAAACTATATAAATTTTTATTTTGATAATGAAGGTAAATTTACAGCAGAAATACATAAAGATGGTAAATATAAAAGAATAAAGCAAGAAAAAAATATATTAAAATTATTAGAAATAGCTCAAGATTATGGATATAACATACAAAGTGAAGGAACACTAACAAGATATGCACAAGATATTACTAAAGATTTTGATAAATATATGAGAAGAAAACAAAGGCTTAAAGTATTAGGTAATATAACTAATAATATGAAAGTATCACGTAAAAATAAAACTTTAGGAAAAGCTGTAATAGCTGCAACCATACTAGCAATAATTGCTGTAAACGGAATGAGTAATAAAAAGAATACTAGTTTAGCTTATTCAGAAGAAGAAATTACTACTAAAACTTCAACATCTCAAAATATAGATTCAACAAATATAACTACTACAGAAGATATAGATTTAGATGAATATGTAGATGAGATTACTAATAAAGAAGAAGAACAAAAAGAAGAAGCAAAAGAAGTTAAACAAGAAATAGCAGTTCAAGGAGAAAAGAAAGAAGTTAAAGAAGAAAAACAAGCTCAAATAGAATCAATGTTACAAAAGGATGCATTTCACTACTCCTATGAAGATAGATCAGCATCTACTAATGTTAAACAAGCAAAAAGATATGAAGATATATTTGAAAAATATGCTAATAGATATGGTGTAGATAAAGATTTACTCATAGCAATGGCAGCTCAAGAAAGTTCAGGAGAACATTATAATAACCTAAGAGATACAAAACCAGCAGCTGGAATAATGCAAATAGAAAAAGCAGTTCATATAGGACACTCAGTATCAGCATATAATTTTGAAACAGGAAAAGTAGAAACAGTACAAGTAACACAAGATAAATTAAATGATGTAGATACAAACATAAAAATAGGAACTATGATACTTAGAGGATATATAGAAAATGCTAACTATAATATTCCACTAGCAATCCAAACATATAATATGGGTCCAGGAAATATGAGTAAAGTATTAAATAGTTGTAGTAGTTTAGAAAATATCCAAGTAAGTACAATGAAAAATAACCCAACAAACAATAAATGGTTAAAATATAGATCACATATTAATGCAGGTGACTCCAAATATGTAGAACATGTATTTAGTTATTTAGGAGATAAACAAGAATTATCAGTAAAGAAAAGAGATAGTTCAAAAATATCAGTAAATATAGCAAATGACAATTTAAATAGTATACAAAAAAATTAAAAGTAGACATAAGTCTACTTTTTTTAGAAATTTAATTTTTTATAAATAGTATCTCTAGTTTCTCTATAAAAGAATATAAATAAAAATGAAATAATAATTATTGAAATTAAAAAACAAATCCAAGAAACTAAATTATAAGTAGTCAGTCCAAGTAATACTAATATACAAGGTAAAATAGAGATTAATAGATTCAATACTATCAAGTCAGAATATCTAGTAAAATAACTATCTCTTAAAGCAATACCCACAATAAAATTAAATATTAACTCTACTATTGCTACAAAAGGTATTATTATATTAGTAATTACATAAGCTCTGGTAAAATAAAACCATATAAGTAATAATACATCAATAATAAAACCATATCTTCCAAATAATTTAATAATATTTTTATAACTACTAAAAATATATTTAATAACACAAATATTAGTTAATAAAATAAGAATGATATAAAGACTAATCTCGATCTTTTTAAGATTATGGTATTCAACAAATACAGATATTACTGCTATTACAACAGATATAAATAGTATTACTTTTAATATTAAATTACTTTTATTCTTTCTAATATTAACTGGATAAATATTATCTTTATATTTACCTTCTAGTTTATTATTACAAAGAGGACAATACTTATCCTTAGTATTAAATTGTATATTACAACTAACACACTTCTTCATTATTTAACCTCACTAACATTAATAACCACATCTGTATAATTTGAAAAATATCTACAAAAATTCTTAATAATATTATTATGTTTATATACAGTTGATATACCTATAGACAAATCATTTTTATAAGAACAAATTACAAATTGAAAACTACTAGTAGAATTTAATACATTTATATATTTAATATACTTATCTAGTTTACTATTTAGTTTAATTATTCCAATATTTGATAAAGTAGAAGTAGTTCCTTTTTGTTGAGAATATTTATCGGCCATTTTAATAACTATATTCTTTATACCTATAGGTACAAATCTACAAAAAACATTTTTTTCAAAAGACATCATTTTATTAACTCTTTCTGCAAGTTTTTCTTGATTAATATTTTCTTTAAATTGTTTTTTTACTTCCTCTACTATTTCTTCTAAAGAATCATTTTTACTTTTAAACTTATAATAGATAAAAGCAAGTCCAAAGAAATTTCTACAACTTAAAGATTGAAAATAAGCTCTCAAATCAACTGGAATATCTATTTTTATATATTTATCAATATCTTTAACACTTATTTCATCTCTAATAGAATAAATAAGTACAGAAACTAAAAATTCAGTTAAAGTACAATTATATTTATGAGATAATTCCAAGACTTTAGATACATCTAAATGCATATCCATAAATCTAACATTATTTTTATAATTCTTTTTACCCTTATACAAGTATATCTTTTTATTAAGACTCTTAGAAGTAAGACCTTTATTATAATATTTATCAAAACTATCTTCTGATTTTTCTATCTTAGAACTTATTGTCGAAATACTAATTTTAATTTTATACTTTATTTTTAAATAATAACTTATTAAAGTCTTAAAAAATTCACAACTACCTCTACCATCAGATAATATATGAGAAACCTCTAAATTAATAATATTATTATAATAACTAACTCTATATAAATAATCATCTGAATCATTATAAAGTTTATAACATATAGGTAATGTTTCTAAATGTACATTAGGTATCAATTTAGTTTCTTCTAAATAATACCAAAAAAATCCTTTTTTTAAATTAACATTAAAATTAGGGAATATCTCAATAGTATTATATAAAGCTTGTTGTAAAATCAATTTATCTATCTTCTCTGTTAAGACAACAGAAAATCTAAAAACATTAGGAATAGTATTAGTTGCAGTGGCTGCAAAAAATTTACCTACATTATCGAGTTTATACCAATCATTGTCCTGCATACTAATCACCACCATATTAAGTATATCATTTATTAAAATTATTATAAATTATTTTCATAAAAACAATAATCTGCTAAAATTATATTATGAAAGGATGGTAATTTTGAGAACAGTCGGAACAGTAGTACGTGGAATACGTACACCAATAATTAAAGAAAATGACAATCTAGAAGACATAGTAATAAACTCAGTAATGGAAGCAAAACAAGAGGAAGGATTTAACTTCAAAGATAAAGATATTATTGCTATTACTGAAGCAGTTGTAGGAATAAGTGAAGGAAATTATGCAACTGTAGATGATATTGCACAAGATATAAAGAATAAACTAAATAGTCCAGAAGATTTAGGAATAGTATTTCCAATTCTAAGTAGAAATAGATTTTCTCTTATATTAAAAGGAATTGCTAGAAGTACAAAAAAATTATATGTACTACTATCTTTCCCATCTGATGAAGTTGGAAATGGAATATTAGATGAAGATATTTTTGATAATAGTAATTATAATTTAGGAAGTGTAATTACAGAAGAAGAATATAAAAAGACATTTGGAACTTGGATACATCCATTTACAGGAATAAACATGATAGACTTCTATCGAGAGTTAATAAAAGAACAAGGATGTGAACCTATATTTATTTTATCTAATAATGCATTAGATATTTTAAAATATACTAATAACGTTATTAATTGTGACATTCATACAAGATATAAAACAAAGAAACTATTAAGTGATAATAATGCTAATGTTATTGGTTTATATGAAATACTAAATAAACCAGTTAATAATAGCGGATATAATGAAAAATATGGCCTTCTAGGATCAAATAAATCTACAGAAGAAAGATTAAAACTATTCCCTCAAACAGGACAAAAATTAGTAGAAAACATTCAAAGAAGATTTAAAGAATTAACTGGTAAAACAATAGAAGTAATGGTATATGGAGATGGAGCATTCAAAGATCCAGTAGGAAAAATATGGGAACTAGCAGACCCAGTAGTATCTCCAGCATATACTGAAGGATTAAATGGTACTCCTAATGAAATTAAACTAAAATTTGTATCAGATAATAAATTCCCTGATTTAAAAGGTAATGAATTAAAAGAAGCTATTAAAGAAGAAATAAGAAATAAAGATATTAATCTAAAAGGACAAATGATTACTCAAGGAACTACTCCTAGAAGATTAACAGATTTAATTGGATCATTATGTGACTTAACAAGTGGTAGTGG
>AUXO016065121.1_pt1 | contig 17586 bp, 11 predicted proteins | sample 768731 | NCBI WGS metagenome assembly AUXO01 (sample SAMN02715735, study PRJNA202380) | gut metagenome | biome: sheep rumen | host: Ovis aries | place: New Zealand: Palmerston North
AAACAGTAATTAACAAAACAGTATCAAATCAAGGCTCAAAGGGAGTCAACACTATACAGGGAAAGACACCTGAACACGAAAGACAGGCTGGTCATTTTGGTCATGGTCATTTTGGTCAAAATCGAAAACGGATGCTGTCAAAACCGCCACTATAATAAAATATATATTTTATTATAGTGAGCAAATGACCACGTTTCCGAAATCGAAAATGACCAAAATGACCTTGACCAAAATGACCGCGTGTTATGTCTTTTCTGAGTTGTTTCTTTGTGGTGTCAAGGATAAGTTGTAACTTCGCAATATCAGGATATAAGGCTATATGGCACAGTTGTTTTTTTTCTGTACATAACACAATGATTGCAAATCAATTAATGTTTGTTATATAGAGTAAATAATAAGCATCATTTCCCTGCTCAATGCCCTCCTGCCGCATACGAAATCTCGTCGAATGGGCAGGGTGTTTTGTTGTCCTTTGCTGACCGTTTTTACCCTCAATTTTGACAATAACACCACCGATGAAGACCCCGTTCATGAGGTCATGAGAGGGTATTTTGACGAGTCTTAAGGTCTTTTTTCGCAGAATTCCGATAGTATTTCATGCTTTTCATGCATCGAAAACGAGTTCATTTCTCGCGTTCCAGCATCGAAAACGCCCCATTTTGTAAAAAAAATCATTGAAAATCTTGAAAAAGTGAGCCTCAAACCCACCATCACGGTTAATACCGAATGGGAGGGAAAAATCTTCGTAACGTTCTAGTTATGAATGGTAAAGAAACGAAAAATAGGTTATGACGAACTCAATGATTATGCATTGAAAATAATCAAAAAATAGGCTGTTTTTATATACTGACTACCCGATTTTCAGTGAAAAATGGGCGAAAAGAGAGTGTTTTAGGTGACATTTCATCATCATTTCAATTGAATTATAGTGCTATTAGCGCACTTCTCCAGGACGATGTAGATATGATGCATAAGTATTTTCAATTGTATTATAGTGCTATTGGCAACTTTTCACAGGTAAGAGTGTGAGGCGTGAAAGGGGAAAAATAGGGCAGCAGGGGTTGGGACGGTTGAAACATGGGGGTTGCGAAATTGTGGTTTTGAGTTGGATTTTGTGTTTTTCTGTGAGAGGGGGCATTTTTTCTTGTGTTTGTTTTCCCTTTCTCGATAAAAGCAGTATCTTTGTATTGTTTTTGGGGCATGCTGTGAGCATGGCTCCTTTTTCATGAAAAAAACGCATAACAATATTTTATTATTCTATCATTCAACAAAACAAATTATTATGAAGATTTCAAGAATTGACCACCTAGGAATAGGTGTGGAGAGCATTGATGCTGTGCTCCCTTATTTCGAGAATGTGCTTGGCCTGAAGTGCTATGCCGTTGAGGAAGTGGCTGACCAGAAAGTGAAAACTGCTTTCTTGAAGGTTGGTGAAGTGAAGATTGAGCTGCTGGAGCCAACGTCTCCTGAGTCTGCTGTGGCCAAGTGGCTTGAGAAGGGCGGCAAGGGTGTTCACCACGTTGCTTTTGCTGTTGAGGACGGTGTGGCTGAGGCTCTCGTTGAGGCTGAAGGCAAGGGCGTTCGTCTTATCGACAAGGCTCCTCGTCCAGGTGCAGAGCAGATGATGATTGGTTTCCTCCATCCAAAGACTACTGCAGGCATTTTGACGGAGTTCTGCGAACCACAGAATAAATAAGAATTAGTGATTCACAATTCATGATTCACGTCGGGGCCAATGGGCATGAAAGCCGTATGGCGGTTGTGAATGATGAGTTATCAATTATGAATTGAAAAAATGAGTAAACAAACTGAAAGAATACAGGAGTTGATTGAACTCCGACAGAAGGCACGTCTTGGCGGTGGCGAGAAGGCTATTGACAAGCAGCACGCAAAGGGCAAGTTCACAGCTCGTGAGCGTATTGCCATGCTCCTCGATGAGGGCAGTTTTGAAGAGTACGACATGTTCAAGCTTCACCGTTGCACGAACTTCGGCATGGAGAAGAAGCAGTATCTGGGCGACGGTGTTGTGACCGGCTCTGGTACGATTGGCGGCCGTCTTGTGTTTATCTTCGCTCAGGACTTCACAGTGAATGCAGGTTCGCTCTCTGAGACGATGAGCCAGAAGATTTGCAAGATTATGGATATGGCCATGAAGGTGGGTGCTCCTGTGATTGGTCTGAACGACTCGGGTGGTGCTCGCATTCAGGAGGGTATCAATGCCTTGGCTGGTTATGCTGAGATTTTCCAGCGCAACATTATGGCTTCGGGTGTGATTCCTCAGATTTCTGGTATCTTCGGCCCTTGTGCCGGCGGTGCGGTGTACTCTCCTGCATTGACAGACTTCACGCTGATGATGGAGAACACGTCGTTCATGTTCCTTACAGGTCCTGCTGTGGTGAAGACTGTGACAGGCGAGGATGTTGACCAGGAGAGCCTTGGTGGCGCTTCGGTTCACTCTACGAAGTCTGGTGTGACTCACTTCACAGCTGCTACCGAGGAGGAGGCTATGGCCATGATTCAGCAGCTGATTTCTTACATTCCACAGAACAATCAGGAGGAGACTCCACGTGTGGAATGCACCGACCCAATTGACCGTCTGGAGGATTCGCTCAACGAAATCATCCCTGACAATCCTAACCAGGCATATGACATGTATAAGGTGATTGCCGCTACGGTCGATAATGGCGAGTTCTTCGAGGTGCAGCCACGTTATGCTCAGAACATCATCGTAGGTTTCGCTCGTTTCAACGGCCGTTCTGTGGGTATCGTTGCCAACCAGCCTTCTAAGTTTGCTGGTGTGCTTGACTGCAACGCTTCTCGTAAGGGTGCCCGCTTCGTGCGTTTCTGCGACGCCTTCAACATTCCAATCGTCAGCTTCGTAGATGTGCCTGGCTTCCTTCCTGGCACAGGTCAGGAGTACAATGCAGTCATCCTGCATGGCGCTAAACTGCTCTATGCTTACGGCGAGGCTACGGTGCCAAAGGTGACTGTGACGCTCCGCAAGTCTTACGGTGGTTCACACATCGTGATGTCTTGCAAGCAGCTTCGTGGCGACATCAACTATGCATGGCCATCGGCTGAGATTGCTGTGATGGGTGCCAGCGGTGCTGCTGCTGTGCTCTACGCTCGCGAGGCTAAGCAGATTAAGGAAGAGGGTGGTGATGCTAAGGCATTCATCGCTGAGAAGGAGGAGGAATACTCTAAGCTCTTCGCTAATCCTTACCAGGCTGCCAAGTATGGCTACATCGACGATGTGATTGAGCCACGCAACACACGCTTCCGTGTGATTCGCGCCCTCGAACAACTTGCAAATAAGTCACTTACAAATCCTGCTAAAAAGCACGGTAATATTCCATTGTAACACACATGAAAAAGATATTATCAATCCTCTCATCCCTTGCTGTTGCTGTGACGATGAACGCACAGGGCGCGCATGACTTCAAGATTAATGAAGTGTATGTGTACACCCCTGCATGCTGCGACTCTTCTTCATGCAAGCAGGCCAGCTATGTGGATGAATATGGTCAGCCAGCCTCTTGGATTGAGATAGAGAACACTTCTTATTCTACACATGATATAAGAAACTGTTATCTCTCCATCAATCCAGCTGTGCTTGACGAGAACATGCCGGCGCCTGAGCGCGAAAAGCTCATGTCGGCCATTCCTGCAGGTGACCCACGCACCTCGATTGGTGCTAAGCAGCGCATCACGTTCTTTGCTGATGGCAACACGAACCGCGGTACGCTTCACCTCAACTTCCAGCTTCCTGTAGGTGAGCCTTTCACCATCTATCTCTTTGATGGCAATGCTGTCGATTTGCTCGACTCTGTGCGTGTGGAGGTACTCCCTGCTGGTTCAAGCTACTCACGCCTCGGCGGAGGTGAGTGGCAAGTGTGTGAGGCAGACAAGGTAACACCTAATGCTCCAAACGTTGCTTACTACAACGACAAGATTAAGGAGTTTAAGGAAAAGGACCCTTATGGCATCGCTATGACGCTTATGTGCATGGGTGTGGTGTTCTCTTGCCTCATCCTTCTCTTTGTCTTCTTCCACATCTTCGGTTGGGCGATGAATCGCGCTGCCAAGCTGGCCCGTGTGCGTGCCATTCGCGCCATCCATGAGCAGGCTGAACGCGTGGTTGAGATGGCCAAGCAGGGTACTATGGAAACCAAAGGTATTGATATGGAGACTTATGCTGCCGTTATCGGTCTGGCACTCCATGAGTACTTCGGCGGCACTCACGACCTTGAGTCGGGTATCCTGACTATCAATCAGAAACAAACCACGTGGGCAGACAAGAGTCATGAACTTCGTGTCCTTCCACAGCATCATCAAGCAAATTAAACCTAAAGAACAATGAAAGAATATAATTATAAAATCAAGGGCGCTCCTTACAATGTGAAAATCAACGACATTGAAGAGAACATCGCCAAGGTTGAGGTGAATGGCATTGAGTTTGAAGTAGAACTCGAAAAGCCTGTAGCTCAGCCCAAGCCAGTGGTGCGTGCTGTTGCCGCTCCTGTTAAGACAATCGAGGCTCCAAAGGCTGCTCAGGAGGCAGTCGCAGCAGGTGTTTCTGCTGTGCGCGCTCCACTGCCAGGTACCATCAACGATATCAAGGTTACTGTGGGTCAGGCCGTCAAGAAGGGCGAAACACTCGTCATCCTTGAAGCTATGAAGATGGAGAACAACATCGATTCCGACCGTGACGGTAAGGTTCAGGAAGTAAAGGTACAGAAGGGCGACACCGTGATGGAAGGTGCCATCCTCGTCACTATCGCATAACAAAGTAGTAATTGTAAATTGTAAAAAACTATGATGTTACTCGAAAGTGTATCCACTATGGATTTCATAGGGACAAAGCTCGCTGACTTCCTTACTTACACGGGTTTTGCCAACGTGGAGTGGGCCAACATCATCATGATTGCTGTGGGTGCCTTCTTCATCTGGCTGGCCATTAAGAAGGACTTCGAGCCATTGCTCCTCATCCCAATTGGTCTTGGCATCATTTTGGGAAATATTCCGTTCAAGGCGGCCGGTCTTGAAATTGGTCTCTACGAGGACAACTCTGTGCTTAACATCTTCTATCAAGGTGTGCGTCTTGGTTGGTATCCTCCTCTTGTGTTCCTTGGCATTGGTGCTATGACTGACTTTGGCGCTCTCATTGCCAATCCAAAGCTGATGCTTATCGGAGCTGCTGCACAGTTCGGCATCTTCGGCGCTTACATGATTGCACTCGCTATGGGCTTTGAGCCTAACCAGGCGGCTGGTATCGCTATCATTGGCGGTGCGGATGGTCCTACAGCCATCTTCCTGTCCAGCAAGCTGAGTCCTAACCTCATGGGTGCCATCGCGGTGTGCGCTTATTCTTATATGGCCCTTGTGCCTGTTATCCAGCCAGGTGTCATGAAGTTGCTCACCACAAAGGCACAGCGTCAGATTAAGATGAAGCCTGCACGTGCTGTGAGCCAGACAGAGAAGATGCTCTTCCCTGTTGTAGGTTTGCTCATCACCACTTTCATCGTGCCTTCTGGCCTTCCTCTGCTTGGCATGCTCTTCTTCGGCAACTTGCTGAAAGAGTCCACTAAGACGACTCGTCTGGCCAAGACTGCAGGCAGCGCCCTTAACGACATCGTGGTGATGCTCCTCGGTCTTACCGTAGGATGCTCTACTCAGGCATCAGAGTTCCTCACTTTGGCTACCGTCAAGATATTCGCACTTGGCGCTTTCGCCTTCATCATTGCTACTGCTAGTGGTGTTATCTTTGTTCACATCATGAACATCTTCCTCCCCAAGGGACAGAAGATTAACCCGCTTATCGGTAACGCAGGTGTCTCTGCTGTTCCTATGGCTGCACGCATCTCGCAGAACGAAGGTCTGAAAGCTGACCCCCACAACTTCTTGCTCATGCACGCTATGGGTCCGAACGTTGCAGGTGTCATTGGCTCTGCTGTTGCAGCAGGTGTCTTGCTCGGTTTCCTCTCGTAATCATTTACCGCATAGATAAGAATCGGGGATGTTTCACAGCGAAGCATCCCCGATTTTTTGTATATGCTTGTATGGTATAGAAATAGCTGTTAAACAGACAGGGGCACTTCAGTACGGAGTGCCCCTGTGTAGGTATATGGTCAATTGCTTAGAAAATGAGTTGTGCGTAGTTATAAAGACCGTACTTCCATACAGTGAAGTCATGTTGTCCTTCAGGGTATTCAATCAGTGTGCAGGGAACCTTGTTCTTGTCACAGAAGGCTTTCAGGCGTGAGCTATTGAACATTAGAAAGTCTTTGCTGCCACATACCATCCAAAGGAGCTTGTTGGCTTTCTTGGTAGCTGCCACATCAGGGATAAGCTGTTCTGGCTGCTTGGTGTTGGGAGCGGAAGAGAAACCGCCTACGTATGCAAACTTGTCAAGGTTGCCTAAACCGAAGTTGAGTGACTGGCCGCCACCCATCGAGAGACCTGCAATGGCACGGTGCTCTTGGTCGGTATAAGTACTATACTTGCTTTGAATAAATGGAATAAGGTCGTCGATGAGGTCACGCTCGAAGATTTCAAAGCCTTTGGTCATCTCCGGCCCGTAGATATTGCCTTCGGGTTTGTCATTGGGAAGTGCACGTCCATTAGGCATAACAATAATCATGGGTTTTGCTTTGCCTTTGGCGTAGAGGTTATCCATGATGATGTTAGGTACTCCCTGCATCCACTCTTTGTGGTCTCCACCGATGCCATGAAGCAGATAGAGGACGGGGTACTTTTTGGACTTGTCGTACTTGGGCGGAAGATAGACCGTCACCTTGCGGGTTGTGCCTACAGTCTTTGAGGCATATTCGGTTTCTTCAATCGTGCCGCGCTCGATACCAGCGGTTTTCTGGTCGAATCCTGCAGGGGCTGCAACATAGTCGTTGAATGTTACATCGATTTTAGGCATTTGGCCGAATCGTCCTCCGCCTGGCTGTGCATTGGCAGAAGCAATAGCGAGCGTAAAGAGCGCTCCAAGAAATAACTTTCTCATTGTTGATTTTAGATTAGTTGGTAAATGATGAATATAGATGTATCTCTTGGACGCACAAAAGCTATGGGTGGTTTAATGGGATGTGCTTTTCTTTGTACGTATTTTCCACTTCCGCCTGATGGTCTCAAAGCTGTGGCGCCACGAGAGGCCAATGCCCTGGGTGTTGAGGGTGGCTTTAGTGAAGTAACGGTCATTGGTCTGATTATAGGCCTTTACATAGAGGTTGCCTTTCTTGTCCATACGCCATTTTACTTCAAAGTCACCAATGAAGCTCGTGTTGTTGGTCATGGCGTTGTCGCGATAGCCAAAGGCTCCATTGATGAGCAGGCGCTCGTCAAAGAGGCGACCTTCAAGCAGACCTTCCACATCAAGATCGTTCCAACCTTTCTCGCCTGTAGTCAGCGATGAACCAAAGTTCCAGTTGCTATCGTGGCCAATCACGTTGCTGAGCATCTGGTTGATTTGTCCACTTAGGGTGGAGGATAGGAGAGAATTTGCGGCTTGTCCTGAATTGCCTCCGCCGTTGTTGGCTCGGGCAAACTCGTTGGGGTAGAAGCGTCCTAAGCCCAGCAGATAAATGGCTTGTGTGTTCATCTCCTCTTCAGAGTTAATCATTGAGCGCACCAATTGGCGTGTCTCATCGTTGACATTGGGAAGGTCTATGCCGAACTTGAAGTCCATGTTGCCTAGCTTGCCTGTAATGTCAAGCAGACAGATTACTTTCACCTTGTTATTTTGAGAGAATGCTCTTGTGGCGGTCAAGTCACTAAGCGGCACCGAATTGATGGTGTGGTGGCAAATCAAGTGGATGTTGGCATCAAATGGGTTTCCATTGAACTCTACCATTGAGTTGGGTTGTAGAGCAAGATCTCGGAAAATGATGTCTTGTAGATACAGGCGGTACGAACCTGACTGAATGTTGTAGTTGCCGAACAGTTGGAATGATCCCTTATTGTACCATTTTGCAGTCAAGGCCGCATTGCCGAAGGTGCGCATGTATCCTCCGTCTTCGATGTTATCCATACGAAGCCGTACTTCACAGTCGGGTGTGAGGTTAATGTCAAAGTTGAGGAAGATGTCGCTGTCATAGTTCTTCTTAGCCTCTTTCAGAATGGTGAGCGAGTCTTTTTCCACAGAATCATCGCTTTCGTCCATCATTATATTATTATAGATGCCGGGATTCTGGGTCAGCAACGAATCGCGGTCACGGAATTCTATGAAGGAGTTTCCAGTGATGGCATCGGGAGTGGCAGCATCATAGGCAAAGGAAGAGCCACGTGTTGGTGTGATGTGGGCATTCACATAGAGCGGGTGTCCATCGCTTCCATCAATGTTCAAGTCTCCATCGACAAAGACTGTTGCCTTGAACTTGTCGCTGTTGAAATCCTTCTCGTCGTATGCTAAAAGCTCATGGAGGTCTGCCTTAAAATGGTAGGCAAAATTCTTCATGTTGCGGTGGGTCAGTTGGCCGCTGATGGTGGAGCGGTGTCCGAAGCGGTCGTAGAGGCTGATGTTCTGGAAGTCGAACAAGTAAGGACGAAGTCTCAATGTGTCTCCCTCGATATGATATGGCACGTTGGTGGCACGTAGGCGTAGATTGATGTTAGGCACCGCATCACCCACAATGTTCACATTATTGAGGGGGCCAATAATGCTGATAGGTCCAGTCACATAACCATTTATTTCTTTGAACACACCTCGAAGGAAACCGTGCAGGAAAGCTGCATTGGTATTGTGGGTATTGACATTCAGGCAAATGTCGTTTTTCGCAGGTGAAATCCATCCGTCCAGTGTTGTTATGCCTGTAACGTTCCGTTCTCTGTCCGTCAGTGCATCTGGCACTTTGTAAAGGTCTATAATGCGTCCTGTCACAGAAATACCATCTACGTCTTTGTCCCAATGGGCTGAGATGTTTGCATCGCCTAAGGGCCCTTCTTGAATGGATAAGTCTGCAACTGATAGGTCTGCTCGTATGTTCGGCATGCCTCCCGCCATTACGTTGCTCATCACAGCTTGGCCTGATGCCCTTCCTGCGAAACGCACTACATTCCAGTTGATGATAGAAAGCAGATACTTAATCTCCAAGTTGTTAAGTGTGGCGACGAGCGAATCGGAAGGTGATGCAGATGCTTTTCCTTCAATCGCAAGAAAACTGTTTGTGTTATTGTTCGCAAATCGTAAGTTGTGGCATTCGATGTCCTTTTGGTAGAAAGCCAAGTGTGCAGGCGACATAGTCCATGTGGTGTCGTTGATGGTGGCATACGATTGGCGCAACTGAATATTGGTTTTCAAGTTCCCGAGCGAATCGCTGAGTTGTACTATCGGAAGGAGCTGCAGGGCAATATTGTTCTGTCCGGCAGCATTGAGGTACAGATCGCTCACAATGCGGTTGTTGTGTACGTCTGCTGTGATGTCAATGGTGGTTGTTGTCGGTTTGTTGTCTTCATCTCCTTCTTGGAAATAGGAGGTGATGGCATGCATATTCATATTGTCGGCCGTGGAGCGCAGGACCATTGCCATCTCATCATACTTCTGCTGGTTGTAGGTGATGCTTGGGGCATTGAGCGTCATCTGCATCTCGTTGGTGTCTGAGTTCATGTTGCCTGAAAGATGTACAGGCACGTTGATGCTGAAATCAAGATCCGTGAAGTGATGCAGAAGGGGGGCATCTGTTAGGGTAAGGTTATAGGTGAAGTGGCTCTTCTCTGTCTTTGTGTGTTTGAACAGTACGGGCAAATGATGAGCCAATTGGTTTCTGCAGTTATTCACAATGTCGGCCAAGGTTGTCTCGCCTTGAATATATCCCGAGACAATGTCGCTTGTAATGGTGTAGAGGCTTTCTTTGCCTTGAGTGGGCTCTGCCTGAATCTGTAGCCCGTCCAAGCGGAAAGTTTCGTTTGGCGTTGAAAGTGAAATGTCTTGTGCGTCGATATTGCCGTAAAGGTGTTTGAAGTCCCTCCCTTGCAGCTTTACCGTCATGTTCAGGGCCAGGTTCTCATCTCGATAATCGGGAGTAAGGTGCAAATCATGTGGTTGGAATCGCTCCAGCAGTAATGCGAGTTGTATATCTTTTGACGGTGCATTGGTATAGGCGAAGTTGGCATCGGCCTTTACATGTGTGTCGTCAATAGAGAGAGAGCCCTTCAAACTATTGCTTGTGCTATGGGCATCAATGTTGATGTCTTGATAATTATACCCATTGTATTGTAGTTGACGGATGGCACCTTGTACACTCCCCGCAGGGAATGGTTTTGTTTGTGATAGGTTTATTGCCACATCAAGGTCGAATGACGCTTTGCCCCATTGGGAATCTTGCAGCAATTGGTCCATGCAGAGACTATCAGCGTGGAGCTCGGCGGTGAGGAATTGCTTTTCATCGAGTTCCATATCGTATTCTACTGAGCCTACTCCTGTTCTCAGTTGTCCCTTAGAGGTCGCGGTTCCATTCGCTTCATAGTTGATGGCACCTGTATAATTCACTTCTTTCAAGTGACCAATCATTTCTTCTTGTCCATTCTTGGGAACAAGTGCATGCAATACATGAAGAATCGTATTGCTGGTGCCGCGCAAGGCGTTGATGTTTCCATGAAAGGCGCGTCGCTGTTTGTGGAGCGGGTAGTCCGTGTGGACTTGTCCATTCAGAAGCAGGCCTTCGCTTTCAATATGGCACTCATTGATAGTCAAACGCTTGTCGTCGCCTTCGGCATGAATGTTGAATTGTATGGGCTGATTCAGCGAGGCCAGTTGGGAATAAATCGATTTTAAGTCGCTGGGCGTAAGGCTTCCTTTGATGACGGTGGGGGTGAGCCGGAAGGTGCTGTCAGTCTTTAACGCACCGTATTCGATGTGCACCAAATCGGTCTCAAGGTGAGAATGGGGGAGTGAAAGGCTGAACTGCGAGAGATGAGCCGTCTGTGGGTTTGCTGCCAGTTTAAACTGTGTGTCTTTCAACGCAAGGCCAGAGTTGAGCTCTTTGGCTTTTAGACGCTTGACTGAAATGTTGATAGAATCGTCTGTTAAGCACCGTAGCACCACATTCATTCCGCAATCGTGCAGATTCAGATGATTCATGTCTAAAGTGCCTGGCCGCATAGCTTTAGACCGTATGTCATAGGTCACATTGGCGTGTCTCATGATGAATGAGCCAATGTGAATGTCTAGTTTTGTGGGTTCTTCCTGTTCTTCTTGTGCGAAGGCATCAATAATGAATTGATAATTCGGAACACTTTCTGGTGTCTCTCGATAGAGAGTTGCTCTGACGCCAAAGAGCTGCGCTGTTCCGATATCTACTTGACCCGAGAATAGCGAAATCAAGTCAATGCTTGCAGACGTGCGGGCAATGGTACCCAGGGGCTTTCCGCTAGGTTCATATACTGTAATGTCATTGACGATGATGCGATTGAGAAAACCGAGGTTCACACTGCCGATGTCCACTTTGGACTTTAGTTGGGCCGTGAGTAGGCTTGCAGTCCAGTTTGCTAACGCTGTCTGCATGAAGGGTAGGCTGAAAAGCAGAACGATGGCTGCATATACTGCAACCATCGTACCTACTATATTGACTAATATTTTCTCAAGTCGCTTCAACCTTTCAGCTTTTTCTTAAAGTCAACCATCTTGATGGCGGTTACCGCGCATTCATCACCCTTGTTGCCCATCTTGCCGCCTGCACGGTCTTCGGCCTGCTGCATGTCGAGGGTTGTAATGAGTCCATAAATGACGGGTACATTCTGGGTCGCATTGAGGCGAGCTAAGCCGTAGGTGACACCTTGGCAGATGTAACGATCGTGTGGTGTGTCGCCACGGATGACACATCCGATAGCAATGACAGCATCCACATTCGTTTTCACCATTTGAGCGGCACCATACACGAGCTCGAACGACCCCGGAACTGTTTGTACCGTGATGTCTTCAGGGAATACCCCGTTTTTCATCAAGGTCTGTTTTGCACCTTCTAACAGTGATGCCGTGATGTTTTCGTTCCATTCGGCCACAACAATACCTACCTTCATGCCAGTGGCATCAGGCATTGACTGAATGTCGTAGTCGGAAAGGTTATGATTCTTTGTTGCCACTTATTTAGTTGCTCTTTCGATGTACTTGTCCATCTCTTGAGAGAGAGGGCTACGGAAATACTGCTTCTTGATTTTGTTGTAAAGCTCTATTGCCTTATCCTGCTGACCGATTGCTTCATAAACTTCACCAGCCTGCAGCAAGAATACTGGGCTTACTGCATCATTGTCTGCTTCGTCAGCAGCCTTAAGCAGCATCTTGGCACCTTTCTCGTTGTCGCCTTTCTTTACATAGAGATTACCGATTGCGGCAATTGCAGCGGGAGAAATCATGTCGTCATCCTGTGTGGAGAAATCTTCCAGCAGTTTGATGGCTTCATCAACCTTGTCGGTCTTTGCATAAGCGAGGCCTGCATAGAGCTTGGCAAGGTTTGCAGTCTTGGTGCCACTGTACTCATCCATAATCTTCAAGAATCCTTTCATGTTGCCTTCGCCTTTCAGAGCCTGCTCGTATTGCTGCTGAGCAAACGCCATTTGAGCTCCTGCAATGGCTTTCTGTGCTTCCAATTCTTTGTCGGCCATGTGGTTCTTGTAGATGTATGCACCTGCCACAATCACGATAATTGCGCCTAATACAGCTGCAATTTTTTTCCAGTTCTTCTCGATGAAAGCTTCACCCTTGTTCAATTGAACGTCAAGTGCGATGGGTTCATCAGTTTTCACTTGTTTGTTGTTTTTTGCCATAATATGTATTTGTTTATTTATTTGTTTTTACCACAAAATCATGCAAAAGTACAACATTTTCTCCGAACACGGAAAACTTTCAACGAAAAAACTTTCTTCTTGCCTGTCTTTTCCTGCCTTCTCTGACTGTATCTCTATGAGTGTACCGCTTTGCCCTCGATTGTTCTTGCTTTTTCTGAACTAGTTGCGCACCCTGCGCATCTCTTTTTACGCACCCTGCGTTATAATAAACAGGCACCCTGCGCCTATTATGATGCGCAGGGTGCCCGTTATTGATGGTCAAAAGCTTGCGGGTTCCGATCGTTGCTGTGGGGCAGTTCGACCTCCTTTAGCGTTTTGTTTTATTGTTGCTTAAGTGTTTTCTTGGCTTCGTTGAGACGTTTGAGTGCCTTCTCGATAAGATCGTGTGTGCCAGAACCGTCGTTAACATACTGTACCACCATATCTGCATAAGAGATGGCTTCGCGCAGCTCTGTGGTTTTGTTGCGGATGTTTTTAGTCTCGGTGAGCATCGGCAGCAACTCGCTAAGGTCTTCTGGCTCTGCCAAATTTCCGGGACGCATCGTGTTGATGGCCACGTTGAGAGCCGATGCGGCGGTGTTTATTTCTTCCTGTGTCAGTTCCTTGCTTGATTTAGTGTTAACTGTTTTTGCAGCTTCCATCTGTTTGAGTAAACGGGCATATCCATTAGGAGCCCATGGCTGGAAAGCGGGAACTTTCACAGCAAGTGCATTCCAGGCGTTTTGGCTCTCTATGCGCTCTCTTGCCACCTGTAGCAATTGTTCCAAATTGGTTTTGTCAATGCCTTTCTTTGCTTTTTTCTTGGTGCCCGTTTCCACGTTTAGGCGTAGATAGTGGGTGGAGTTGCCCGTTTGATAGTAGTCTGGTTGGAACTGCTTGCCTGCCAACGAAAGTGTGTACAGATTGTCTCCATACTTAGTGTCCTTTGTGGCGCCATTCAACTGAATATCGCTTAGGTTGGATTGGAGTGTGAAGTCTGCGTCTTTCCATTCTTTTACGTCTGGTGTGGCCATCACTAATGGACCGTACATTAATGCGCCTACCCATTGCGGAAGGAATGGAGTGCGTGTCTCATTCTTTCCTGTCGCAGCCAAGTCCATCTTGTCAGGTCCCCAGTTGATGTGCTTTGTGAAAGGCATAATCACTTCTACCTTGTCGCTTGGAGACCATTCTCTTGTGGGAATCTCAACGTAGGAGCAAGGCTGATAGGATTTTGCGATGGATTTTCCATTCAGTTTCACATCAAATCCTTCTGTAGCCCAATAAGGAACGCGCAGTTTCATGGCAAAGGTGGCATTCTTGCCGTTATTGCTGTCTGTGGTGTTTACCACGATAGTGCTTTTTTCCGCAGGCCATTCACAACTTTGGTGAATAAGAGCGCCTTTTTGCTCCCATTTTGCAATTGTGGGCAAGTATAATGCAATCCAAATAGTATTGTCATTTACAAAATAAGCTGCTTCTTGATATTTCACGTGGTTCTCTACGCCTGTGCCGCCGCAGCAGGTAGCTTGGGGAGTCTCGTTGCCGTATGGCTTTCGTGCATTCATGCCTACGGCATACTGATAGGTCACGCCCCACCAATCGGGATGAACCGATCCTACTATTTGGTTGTATAGCAACCGCTCATAGTAATCCATGTAGGCAGCGTTGTCTGGATCAAAGCAGTTGAGGTCTTTTGTCAACTTGGCCAAGTTGTAGGCACAACATGTCTCATTAATGTCCGGGTTTGGATACATGTTGCGTAGGTGGTCGCTCATCACGCTTGTATTCATAGAAAGAATCTGCGAATAGGGTTGACGCCACATTTCACCGTTGCCAACACCTCCCATCGCATAGGCGTAACGGCCTTGTATGAGGTTCCAGAAGTTGTATGCCAAATTGTAATAATAGGGATTCCCGTTGGTGATGTAAGAGCGCAGCGCTCCTACAATCATTGGGATGTGTTGATTGGCATGACGCGTACGGATGTCATCAATGTTTTTGGCCACAGGATCAAAGAAGGCGGGGGAATCAAAACAATTGGCTGCTTCAATGAGATGGGCCTTTTCGGTTGGGTCGCTTACCATCTCTGAAAGACGGGAAAGGGATTCGGCCATTCCGCCCACCTCGCCTGCGATGTACATATTCCACATCTCGTATCGGTTGCCAGGACGGGCTTGTCTGGCAGCGCGGTCACCATCGACCTTCACATATGTTCGGTAGTGCATGCGATTCCATACCCACAAGCCCATATCTTTGGCAATCAGCAGCGCTTTCTCGGCAATAGCCTTATCGTCAATATTGTTGGCGATGTCTATGAGTCCTGCCAGTTGTTTGTGAATGGTGTAATAGGGCGCCCATACCCAATCTTCATTATTGTACGCGCGGTAGCATTCAATCAAAGCCGGATGTGCTGCGGGGATAGCATTCAAGTAGCCATAACCATAGTGGCGGTAGTCTTTTTTGTATTCATCAAATGCATTCCAGTTTCCTTTCATCTGTTTCAGTTCCTCTTCTGGTGCATAGTCACGTGCCTCCCAATAGCGATTTAAGGTGCTGTCCCACACAAAAGTGCGTTCTTGGCATTCTCGCAATTCATTGACCATTCTTCTGATGCGGTTGCGTAACTCGTTCCGTTCGGATTCGTGTTTGCCGTCAGCGCATGACGCAAAAGCAAAAGCAAGTGCACTCATATAGTGACCACTACCGTGACCTTTAAGTTTTGTGGTAGGGGAGTCCCATCCATCTGCTTTCGTGTAGCCTTCTGTAGATAGTCCATAAGTGTCGCGATAATTATAGAGCTGTTGGGATATGTCAAGTGATAACAAATGCTTAATGTCGTGCTCTGTATTATGCGATAATCTGTTGCTGCCCAACAAGCTGACACTATTTAATGGAAGTGGTTGTGCATGTGGATTTGGACTTGGGACATCCCAAGGCTGTGCAGTTACAGTCACATTGGCCGTGATGGGGAATCCACTTTCTGTGGTGTTGTCACCAATCACATATCCGTTTATGGTATAAGTTTTTCCTATAGGATATAAATCAGGATTCGCTTCCTGCTGCTCGGTGCTGAGCAAGGAGTTTGTCCACTTGGTTTGACGCCACTCATGTGTGCCATCGCTATAGGTTACCCATACCTGCCAGGGAAGACGCGGGGCTGTACCGACTGGGGCTTCCACATGAATGCTCTCCACTTTCACAATTGTGCGCTGTTTTGCCTTTGTGGCAGTCATAGGGGCAGGTCTGTTGGCAATGTTGTGGCTCCACGCTACAGCCTTCTCCGGTAAAACTAGGCAGAGCAGTAAGGCTCCGCCCATCAGTAAATTCAAGTTTTTCTTCATAGATCTAACAATAAATTTGTTTCAAAATTAGACAATTCTCTTGACATGCCAATAGCATGCACTCTAAAAAGCACTATTTTGTTATTTTTCGGACGATTTTGGGATGCTTTCGGGCCGGTCGTTGTTTCATCAGAATGCTTTTTAGGGATTTTCCCCTTGGCAGTAGGGATTTTTACATCTGTTTCTTCATTTTGAATTGCGACCTTTGCAACGTACAAAACTATTGTTTTATGTGCCACATATAAATAAGTACCGATATGAAAAGATTATTGACACTAGCTTTGTTTGTGATTCCATTGCTCAGCATGGCACAAGATGACCTCTATTTCACTTCTTCCAAAAAGGCGAAAGCAGAAGCCGCTCGTCAAGTTGAGAGACAGATGAGGGCAAGGGAACAGGAGTTGAAAAAGGAGATGAGGGCAAAGGAACAGGAGGTGAAAAAGGATTTGAATGCACGCCAGTCAGGTGTGGGGACAACTGCTATGCCTGCACCCGTTGTTGACTACAACAGCAATCGCCGCAGTGAGGATGAGTACAATCGCCGGTATGTGAATGGCGCATATCAAGGGGCGATTGGTCAACAAGGTAATGATACATTAGAAGCCCGCATTAATGGTGTGGATTCTGACGATGCGGATTCAAAATACGATATGGATGATCCTGAACTCGATTACCGTTTCTCTCGTCGTATCGTTCGTTTCCACTCTCCACGTTTGTACGCTCTTGCCAGCCCTTATTATTGGGACCTCTATTATGACTATGGTGCATGGGACTATCTTTACGCTCCATACGACCCTTGGTATTATCACTGGGGCTGGAGCTATGGCTGGTCTTGGGGACCTTGGGATTGTTGGTATGGCAGTATATGGGGGTGGCATCATCCTTATGCTTGGGCATATTGGGGATGGGGACCTGGTTGGCACTATAGCTATCCCGTACATCATGTCACCTATGCGCGTAACGTTATGCCTCGTCAATTTAATTCTCCTCGTGGGCACATGAACGCGGGCAACCGGATTCGCACGAATGCATTGGGGCGTTCAATAAACACTCGGACTAGTGCTTTGAATCGTACCGGTATTGCTTCTTCACGTACGAGTGCTGTAGGGCGTACAAGTATCTCTAATCGCACAAGCGCACTGTCTCGTTCTGGCGCGATAGGGCGTACCGATGCACAAACTCGCACACAGACCTATGGCCGTTCTCGTACGAGTGCAGCTTCACGCGAAAATACTACTCGTAGTTCGTCAGAAGAACGCTATATTCCATCTCGTTCCTCCAGCAACCAAAACAGTAGCAGCCGTAGTTCTGAGACACGTTCGCGCACTTCTACAATTCAACGTAGCAATACAACAACTCGCTCAACTTCTCCCGCTCCTTCCCGTAGCACTTCTCCAAGCTATGGCGGTGCAAGTCGTTCTGGCAGTATCGGTGGCGGTGGCAGCTTTGGCGGTGGCAGCTTTGGCGGTGGCAGTCG
>AUXO016834492.1_pt1 | contig 17586 bp, 11 predicted proteins | sample 768731 | NCBI WGS metagenome assembly AUXO01 (sample SAMN02715735, study PRJNA202380) | gut metagenome | biome: sheep rumen | host: Ovis aries | place: New Zealand: Palmerston North
AAATAACAATATTCAACATTGAAATTTGCAAAAACATCGGCGCAGATCTGCTTGATCTGCTCCATGGTCAGAACGCCATGCTCCTCATCGATCAGACCGTATTCGTTTAACAATTCACAAAAATACCGTAACTTCCTTTCCGGTAAAACGGCTTCGTTCTGCTCATAGCGAACAAGTGAGCGTCTGCTGATTCCGAGTATGTCTGCGGCTTGCTCTTGCGTCAGGTGCTTTTCCAAGCGGAGAGTTTTAAGCATTTCCTCACCTCCGATCGTATTATAACCTATTGCGCGATAAAAAACAATATTATTGTGTCAATTTGTCACATTTGTTTCTAATTACATGTGCCAATATTTCACATTTTATAAAAAGAGTACTCAACCGAATATGGTTCCGTTGAGTCACAAGTGGTGAACGTAGCGCGACCTGTTTTACTACGGTTTAATCTTTTTTTTAAAAAATGCTATCGGAACGTTTTAGAACAAACGAAACATTTTTTACTTTGTTCGATATCCGCAAAAAGGACGTTTTTTTCGCTTATTAATTGCCCGCAATTGGCACACCGCCATATGTGTTTGTCATTCCTTTTAGGGGCATTAGCATCCTTTTTTGTTGGAGTTTCTTCCGATTTATCTTCTTTCGTCGTGTTTTGAATTAAAAAACGCACTTTTAATCTAATCTGTTTTCTTAGCCTTTATCTATTTCCTCATAATAATAGGAATAATCAATTCCTTTCATGATGATCTCGCGGTTTTGCGTGTCTTTCGTTAAAGCGCCTTGCACCAAGGTAAAGAGATCCGTTCCGTCCGCCACACTCTTTTTCATAGCGGCAAGGTAATCGGATTTATCAATGGCGCTCCAATCCACGCAAACGCCTAAGTTTTTCTTTAACATGAGGTCAAGCCAAATGCGCGTGCTTCTGCCGTTGCCTTCCATAAAGGGGTGCGCAACGTTCATTTCCACGTACTTTTTTACAATCTCTTCAAGAGTGTTTTCCGCAAGTTGATCAATGGCGGAAAGGGTATCCTCTAAATACATTGCGGGAGCAAATGCAAAGCCCCCTTTTGCTATGTTGCAGGTGCGGACTTGACCCGCAAAGTCATACAGTCCGCCAAAGATATAACCGTGTATCTGTTTGAGCCCTTTGGTTGTGCCCACTTCTATTTCGTCAATATATCCGCTTTCAAAAAGTTCGTACGCTTTCTTTTTACTTTTTTCATCAAGCGACGTTTCAAGATTTCTCATCCATCTAAGAAAGATATCCGACTTTTTACTCGGGATCAAAGCGATCACGGTATTTAAATCTTTTTCTTCCAAAACGTCCGTATTGTAAAACTTGCCGTCCTTGGCTTTTAATTTCAGTTGTTTGCAAATTGCAATCAACTCGGGATTTCTGCGTTTGATCGTTGCCCAATACACACGAGAATTTTTGCTTTTTGTAAGCGCTTCCGCAATATCCGTAGCGCAAAAATACCACTTGGCGGCTTCCTCTTCCCAAACGGCGCGAACGGGAATATTTTCAAAAAATCGAATGGACGTTTTACGCATATTTTTCCTTATTCTTCTGCAAGTTTGCCCTTGGAGATGACTATTTTGTGATAGTCCTCAACGTTTTCGTTAAACTCGGTGCAGGTGATCATGGTTTGGGTGCCCTTTGTGGCTTCCAAAAGTGCTGTGCGGCGTTTTTCATCCAATTCACTCAGCACGTCATCCAGTAAAAGCACCGGTTTCTCCCCCGACTCGCTGTAATAATACTCTATCTCGGCAAGTTTTATCACAAGAGCGGCGGTGCGCTGTTGCCCCTGCGACCCGAATTTTCTGAGGTCTATCCCCTTGCTCGTAATATTAAAATCTTCCCTGTGAACGCCCACGGAAGTATATCCGAGTTCATAGTCTTTTTCGTGCGATTCTTCCAACTTTGCGGCAAGCGCGGCTTTGATGCTCTCCCTATCTTCTCCCTCCACACAAGGTTCGTACACAAGGGTGATATCCTCTTCCGCACCCGCTATGCGGCGGTGGTATTCGTCCGCAATTTTACCTATTTTTTTAATAAACTCGCGCCGTTTTTGAATGATATCCGCCGCCACGTCCGCCATTTGCGTTTCCCAAATAAAAGCGGTTTGCGAAAACTCGGCGTAATCGGTGGTTTTTATGAGTTTGTTTCTTTGCTGTAAAAGGTGGTTATACTTGGCAAGCGCCACGTAATACGGCTTGCTCTCCTGTGAAAGAGAAAGGTCCATAAAACGCCGCCTTTCCTGCGGCGCTTCCTTGATCATTTTGAGTTCATCCGGAGAAAAATATACCACCGTTAAAAGCCCTAATAGTTCCCCAAGGCGGGTGATCTTTGCCCCATCTATATTGATCTTTTTCCCTTCCGATCTATCGATCTCCACGTTTATTTTGTGCGAACGAAACTTCTTTTCGAGAGAGAGGTGGATATACCCTTTCTCCTCTCCCATTTTCACCATCTCTTTTTCGTTTTTGGTGCGAGGAGATCTGCCGATGGCAGCGACAAAAATACTTTCCATTAGGTTTGTTTTTCCGCTGGCATTTAAGCCGCAGATCACGTTCAAACCTTCATGAAAAGTAATTTCTTGCTCAGTATAATTTCTGAAATTTTGAAGACGTACCTTTTCTACTTTCATTAACCCGCTACGCGCATCGGAAGCACAAGGAAGAGGTAATCATCCTTTTCCACCTGCGTAAACACGCAAGGCGCGCTGGAAGCCTTTATATTCATCTTGATAAATTCATCGTCTATCACGGAAAGGAAGTCTTGCAGATACTTGCCGTTAAAGCAAATGATATTCTCCTTTCCTTCCACTCTTGCGGGCAAAGACTCGTTCAAATTACCGATCTCGGAATTGGATTCCACGTTGATATATCCTTCCTTGACCTCAATTTTCACAAGGTTGTTTTTGCTGATCCTGGAAATTAAGGACGCTCTGTCGATATACTCCTCGAATTGGCTCTTGGAAAGAGTGACGATGGCATTAAAATCCTTATTGATAATGTTTTTATAATTGATAAAATCACCCTTTATCAAACGGCTGATAAGCACGGTGTTATCAATCTCCACGCGCAACTTGTCGCTATCCATTTTCAAAACAAGTTCTTCCTCGTCATCCCCCAGCATCTTGCTGATCTCCATTAAGGAACGCGCGGGAATGATACAACTGAATTTATCCACGTTGCTGCCCGTTAAATTTTGCTTGCAGAGGGCAAGACGGTATCCGTCCAGCGCAACCATAGTGGCTTTGTTATTTTCCACTTCCAATAAGCAACCTTTCAATACCTGACGATTATCTTCTGTGGAAGCGCAAAATACCGTTTTACCGATCAAGGTTTTCATCTCTTTGTTTTTGATAGAGATCTCATAATCGTTTTTCACTTCTCCCACGTTGGGATAGTCTTCCACGTTCAAGCACTTGATATAACCGTAGCTCTCACCGTATTTCACTTCCAGATTGGTGCCGTTGGAACATTCGAGCGTTAAAGTTTCCTCATTCAGTGTGCGAATAAACTCCGAGAAGAATTTACCGGGCACGAGAATATCGCCATCGATCAAAACGTCCGCAACAATGATCTTTTCAATGGAAAGCTCCATATCCGTGGCAGTTAAGGTCAACGTGGAACCGTGCGCGGAAAGTTTAATACATTCCAGCACAGGGTTGTTCTTTTTAACCGAGATAGCCTTGATGACTTTATTAACCGCTTCCGACAACGAAAGGGAATCCACTGTAAATTTCATAATCGCTCCTTTTTATCTCTTTTTGTAGATAATAATAACCCTTAATAATAAGTGCGGTGGATAAGTGGAAAAACCCGCTTGACCACAATATATAGTATATCATGCCGTAATTACTTTGTAAATATATTATTATCCCTTGTGAATAAGGTTGTGAGCATCCTGTCTATAAAGTGTTGATTTATGTTGAAGGATCGTGTTTATTCACAAAGCGCCTTACGGAAGAAGAAAAATATAGTTTTTGATACCTCTTTTTTCTTCTCTTTTTTATTTATTGAGCACCAGGTTTTTAATATCCTCTACTCTCTTTTTATAGACGATATCTTCGGTGATCTTTTGTTGTATTTTATCTCTGGCATGGATCACGGTGGTATGATCTCTGCCGCCGAAGTATTGACCGATGGAAGCAAGCGGGATCTCGGGCAAGATGGTGGTGACAAGATACATTGCCATCTGACGGGGTTCCACGAGTTCTTTTGTTTTTTTCTTACCGCAAATATCCGATTGCTTGATGCCAAAGTATTCGCAGGTCACTTCTGTGATCTTGGAAATGGTGATTTCCGTAGATTGATTTGCCGAACTATCGCGCAAGGCTTCCATTAAAAACTCCACGCTATCCGCCGAACGATTGTTAAGTGCGGCAAAGTACCCAACGGTTTTGAGCATACCTTCCATCAAACGAATGTTGTATTTTTCCTTTTCCGCAATATAATTGATCACTTCGGGAGAAACGTCTATCTTATATTGATAGGCTTTCTTTTGCAAAATGGCAACTCTGGTTTCAAATGCGGGCGGTTGAATATCCGCCACCACACCGCTTGCAAAACGGCTGGTAAGCCTATCCTCTATATAGGTGAGTTCCTTAACGGGACGGTCGCTGGATAAGATGATCTGCTTTTCGGCGGTATAAAGGTCATTGAAAATATGAAACAAGCTTTCCTGAGAAGCATTTTTGTTTGCCAAGAATTGCACGTCGTCTATCATCAAAACGTCCAAATCACGATATTTTTCTCTGAATTGCTTGGCAAGCTCGGGGTTATTGCTGTTGCGGATGGTATAAATCAAGTCGCTGGTAAAGTTCTCTGCGGTGGTATAATACACGCGAAGATCGGGATTTTTTCTCAAAATTTCGTTGCCTATGGCATGCAAGATATGCGTTTTTCCAAGGCCGGGTTTACCGTAAATAAAGAGAGGGTTTAAGTTGGTACCGGGATTTTCCGAAACGGCGCGAGCCGCGGCGGCGGCATACTTGTTGCTGTCCCCTATCACAAAGTTATCAAAGGTAAAGTTTTTTTGAAAGGTTATTTTTTTAATGTAAGGACTAAACTCTTCCTTTTTTTCTTCTGGTTTGCTTTCTTCCTCTATATACTGCGTGATCTCGCTATCCAAAATGATCACCACGCCGTCTATCTTTTCCATACTCTCACGAACAGCCATATTGAGAGGAGCGGCAAAATTTTTCATAATGCCGTTTTTAATGGAAGGCATAGGCGCGGATAGAATCAATTTTCCGTCCTTTACAGTGACGGGTTTGAGTTTACTGAAATAGATCTCATAACACACGGCGGATACCAAAGTGGCAATTCTATCCAGCAAAGAGGACCATATTTTTTCGCAATCTTTCATTCGTTCTCCTTATTTATGAAATAGACAGTACGATATAACCCACGCCGTCCGCATGGTCTTTAAAGTTGTCTGCGGTAGAGGGATCAAAGGTGTTATAATCGCTGCTATACAGGAAGTCATCTTCCGAAAGTTTATAAGTAATAGTGGCAGGATAACCGCCCACCTCGGATATATCGTCTATCTTATCTTTGATAAGCTGTGCGAAATCCTCCGCGATGGAATCGATGGAGAATGCCGTGTTAGACGTATCGGAATTAATGATATGCTCAAAGATAGACATATCGGTATGATCCATATCGTACAAGAGGCCTTTACTCAGCGAGGGATCATCCAAATCGGCAAGCACGGTGAACCACAGGTTGTTGGGCAACAGAGAAATGCCGTCACCCGAACTGTAAATTCCGCTGAGAGATACCGATGCGGTGGCGATAATATAGGTATGTCCGAGGGTGTAATCCTCACTGCCGGTAAAGAACTTATCTTTCCAAGTATCGCGTTCGCCCTGTTCTTCCGTGGAGGTAAGACCGCGCAATACGATCAGTTGATCGATACCGTTGGAAAGCGTTAAGTTTCCGTTCAAACTCTCGCTCGTTAAGAGGGAGGAGAGTTGATACGCCAAGTATTTATCCGAAAGGATGCTCACCATAGAAAGCGGGTTGGTGCCGCTATAAGCCAAGTCCACGTGATTGGTGGCAGTGTTGCTCTTGGGATTTGTGACGAGCGCGGCGCTTAAAGCCGAGTCCGAAGTATGCAGGCTCACGAGCATGTGTTGCATTTGCTTTTCGGTGGGCTTGCCGGAAGTATAGAACATATCGATCAAATAAGAGTACAGCGAGGGGAAGGAGATATAACCGTCGTTTTCCTCAGGCAAAGAGGAAGAGGTATAATCACCGTATTCGTTCGTGATCTCACTCTGAGTAAACAGACCGTAGGTGACGCTTGCGGGGAAAGAACCGAGTGCCGTGGAAATGGCGGTGTTGATGGTAGAAACGATATCCGCTTGATCAAAGGAAGAGGAATCCACCCCTTTGCTTGCAAGCGAGAGAATGTTTGCAAAGAATTCGGTGGTTTCCTGCGTGGAAAGGTTATTGATGCAAATGGTGGTGGTATAATCCCCGCCGCTCTTCACTGTCTTTGCCTTAACGAAGAAGTAAGAAGGCATCAATCCAAACGCGGAATGTGTGTTGGCAAAGGTTATCTTAATGCCCGTTTCTATCACGAGGTTGGTGTTTTCAAAGGAGATCTTCAAGCTTTCGATGGAAGCTGCAATTCCCGAACCCGACACCGCGCCGGCAAAACTTTGTTTTTCCTTTACCAAACAGCCAAGCGCTCTATCCGATATTTTCAGGTTCAAAATATCTCCGTCATAATAGAACAGTCCGTTGCTTCCCGTTAAATTAAAGGAAGAACCGATGCTGTCAAACAAGGAGGAGAAGCCGCTGTAAATATCGTTCATGGAAGGCGCGGCGTTCAAGAAGTAAGCGCGCTCCATATTTTCGTAAACGTAATCAAAATCATTGTTTGTAAAGAGTTTTAAGCCGTTTACCCAGGTATAGATACCGGCGTTTTCCTGATCTGCCACGGTTTGCTGACCAAACGCACGCAGGCGAGCGGCAAGATCCGCAGGATCGGTCGCTTGCAGATCGCTATCCTTCATGGAAGTGGCGCCGGCAAGGAAGGTGAACACGTCCGCAATCTTGATGCACTCTTCCGTCTTGTCGCCTATCGTTAAAGAGTAAGCGGTGCCGCCGTTGGAATAAGAAAGGTCTATCACCCCTTCCAAAGTGTTGAACACGGTGGCAATGGACTCAGCAAAATCATCGGTCAGAGAGTCAAGGGAGATATCGTCATCGCTGAGTGCGTTGATCAAAAGAAGCAGGGATCTCGTTTGTTCCTCTTGGTCGTTTATCTCAATGGAAACCGAGTAGCGCGGTTCATTTGCGGTATAAGAAGCCGCGTAAAGTAAGATCTTTGCCGAGAATTTCAAAGCGCTCGGGAAGAAGTTTGCATACTTAAAACTATCACCTTCGCCGCCAAGCGAGGGAGAAAGTTTGATATTAAAGCAGAGATAGGTCTTGCCGCCTTCCGTTTTGAATTGCGCCCCCATCACTTCCAAAGAGCCAAAGGAAGATGCTAAGGTGTCGGGGAGCATATTGCTGCTTTCCACAAGAGAGGCAAGCTCGCTGCCCGTTAAAGATACGCGTAGGTCGTTTATTGAGCGGGTATCGCCGTACAAAGAGAGTTTTTCCTCTTCCCAAAGAGCCGCTTCCGCCGCGCTCTCCTTAAAGTAAATGGCGTCCGCAGACAGTTTGGAAGAAAGGCCGCCCGCCCCATCTCCGAACAGGTCGGATACCGTCAGTTCGCTTGCTTTCTTAATGTAGAACTTATCGTTGATATCCGCAAGGAATTCGTTCGCTTGTGAATCGGAATAGGTCTTGGTGCCAATTAAGGAAGTATCGTAATTATAGATCATTTGCAAAACCGCTTGTGCGTCCTCTACCGAGAAGGTATCGGTGGTGCCGAGTTTGGGTTTCACAAGGCTCACGATCAATTCGTACAGGCTGGGCAGCGTGAGGCCGCCGTTGTCATAGTCGGTTGCGCTGTACAAGCGGAGCGCCAAATTAAAATCGGACGAAGCAAGAGAATCAAACACCCCGTTGATGGCGTCTTCCACGTAATCGGTAATGGAAGAGATCGTAAAGGATTCCGACGTGATCTTTTTCAGCAAAGAAGTGATGGTGTTCACCAAGGCTTCGGTATCGTCATAGTTAAACTCGTTCATGCGAATGCGCGAGGCAAAGGCGGAGTCTTGCCCTTCCGCGGGGTTATCTATTGCGCTGCCCACCTTGTGAAGGATGGTGTCCCCGTCTTGCGTTTCGGAAATATACAGTTTGATGCCTACGAAAGTATTTCCCGCCGGCAGGAGTTTGCGCATTAGATCGGTGGTAAAGTCATCGTTACTGCCAAACCTGCTCTCCAAGAAAGAGGAAAGAGAGAGCGAGAGCACGACTTCCAAGGAATAAACGTTCGCTTGGTTGGGCACCGCTTGTATTTTAAGTTCGCATATCTTGGGATCCAGATCCTTTAATAGGTCGGAAGTATCCTCTTCCGCCGCGGCAACGGCGGCAGATGCGGCTTCGGGCTTGATATAATCGTACAGGAAGTAGGCAATGGCATCCGCAGAGAGGTGCACTTTCATTTCTTCATCGGAAAGAGCAAAGTCCAAATCGTTGATATGAATGAAGTCCAGCATATCGCCGAGTTCTCCGGCGAACAAATTATGATCGTCAAAATAGCTCGCGGCAAGGCCGTACTTGGCGGCAAGCTCCGTCTTAAAGGAAGAGAAGGCGCTGTCGTAAGATGCGTTCTCATCATAAGAAAGGTTATTGATATAGATCATTTGCAGCAAGGATCGTGCGTCCTCTACCGTAAAGGTTTCGCTTTCCGTGCCGTCCAGTTGTGCCTTAACAAGGCTTTCCAGCAGTTCGTACAGGCTGGGGAGGGTGATACCGCCCTTGCTGCCCTGCTCTTGGGCGGGATACAGATAAAGGTTTATATTGAGATCCTGCGCCGATGCCAAAGAGTCAAAGGCGGTGTTTATTGCTTCTTCCACCGAATCGGTGACCGAAGAAATGTCAAAGGCATCGGAAGAAAAGGCTTCCAGTATCTTATCCAGCGTGTCAAGCACGATGGAAGTTTCATCGTAAGTAAAGTCGTTAACGCGTATCTTGGAAGCGTAAAGCGAGGTTTCCCCTTCTGCGGGCTCGTCTATGGCTTTGCCCACCTTGTGCACCACCTTATCCGCTACCGTTTCCTCGGAAAGGTACAAAAGAATACCGAAATAGGAGCGACCTTTGGGCAGGATCTTGCGCGCAATATCCCTTGCCATATCCATATCTTCATCGTCAAACCGTTCTTCCATCGTTTGTTCGATAAAGTCGGATAACGATACCGAGATCAACAGTTCAAAGGAGAAGATCTTCACCCCGCCCTCGTTAGACACTTGATCGATCGTGATGGCGCAAACCTTGGGATCCAAGTCTTCCAAAATATCTTTGGCGTCCGAAGATTCCGCCGCGGCGGTAGAAGCGCTTTCCGATGTGACGAAAGAGGAAAGGAAGGAGCCTATCGCTTCCGCCGATAAGCGCACGCGCATATCTTGGTTGGTGCGGGAGAAATCCACGTTCGAGAGTTCAATGTAATCCAACAGGTCGCTTAGATCCCCCTCGGAGAAAAGGTTGTGATCGTCAAAATAGGATGAGGCCAGCCCGTACTTGCCGGCAATGTCCGACTTGAATTCCGCAAAGGAATCGTCAAGGGACAATTCCTCGTGTTCGGAAGCAACGTACAGGCATTTGAGCATGGTAAACACTTCGTGCGGGGTGAGCGAAACCTGGTCTTCCAGCAAGGTGAGCAGGGTCTCCCACGTCATGATCTTCATTTCGGAATAGGTGTTGCCCTTGGCGTCTTTCAAGGGATTGCCATTGCCGTCTTTTGAGGGAACAAAGTTGATCTTTACCTGCTCGTTTACCTCGGAAAACACCTTCACGACCCGGTCATTCAGTTCACCAAAGAAGGTTTTGGTAATGCCGTCGTCACTCTTGTTTGAAGAGAAAAGCCCATTGAGTAAGGTGGCAAGTTTTTTCGAGTGGGAATCGGACGCTTTGTTAATGCGCACCGCGATCTCCCTGCCGTCCGCTTCGTCCGCAAGAGGATACACCGTTGCCTGCACCGTAAAGTAGGTGGGCACGAGCGAGGGGATCAAACTGCGTGCAAAGGAAGGCACCATGGAAAGTTCTTTTTTGAGTTTATCCGATTTGAGGGCTTGGCGAACGATCTCACGCAGGTGGAAAGAGAGGGTAATGCCGAGCGCCGTGTCCTTTTGATCGTAAATGGCGGAATCCCCTGCTGTGACAAGCGGCGTGTTCATAATGGTGACGGACGCCACTTTGATATACTTGGTGATATCCACCCCTTCGGGGATATATTCTTCCACGTAAGAGTACACGGGGCTTCCCTCGTTGGTGACCATGTATCTTACGATATCGTCAATAAAGGCGGAAGCCTGCTTGCCCGTTACGGAAAAAGTGGTAAATTTTTCGTTTTGTTCGGCGGCCGCGTCGTGGATATCGTAATTTTCCAAATTGTCAAAGTTGAACTCCAAAGAAGAGAATAGGTCGGACACGGTATTTTCCATGGAAAAATCGTCCGCGTCAAAGTCCATATCCCCAAGCAGATAGTCCAGCGAAAGGCGGTACAATTTGAGCCCCACTTTTTTGCGAGCGGCGGCGGCTTGATCGGTATCCGCGGCAAGGGCGGCGTATTCCGCTTGTGAGAGGATGGCTTTGATATCTTCCGTCAACAGCGCATAGCGCTGAGTTTCGTTTTTCAACAGGAAAGCGGCGTACGCGGCGTCTTCGTCATAGGCGGGCGTTTCCCCCGAGCTTTCCGATTCCGCAGCGGAAAAAGATGCGGCAAGGGTGGCGCGCGTTTCTTCCGATATCAACGCGTACTCCAATTCGTCTTCCGATTTGTCGGATAAAAAGAGCGCAGAGGAAAGCGCGGAGTAAAAAGAATCCAGATCCTCTTCCGAATAATCGGGATTGGTTTTCTTGCCCGCAAACACGTCCCCCGCAAGAGAGAGGGCGTCACCGAGGCCAAGGCCGCCGACATGGGGACTGACGTAAGATTTAAAGAGAATGGAGCCGCCGATAAAAAGAGTGGCAACGAAGACCAAAAGAAGAATGAAGCAAACGATCGAACACGTTAAGCAACAGTTCTGTTTCTTTAACCTTCCGCCTTCTTTTACTCTTGCCATGCGCACCTCGCGAGCCGCGATCCCAAATATAAAGATATGGAATCGGTGATAATTACCATATATATTGTAAATTATACAACACGCGCGCGCACCAAAGCAAGAGGGATAGGAAAAATTTTCGCAGGAAAAAACAGGCAAGTGCGGACGGGACGCGGGTTTTTATGGGGAAAAGCGGCAAAAAGCGGCGGGAAAAGAGCGTAGGGAGAATCTTTTGCCCAAAAAGGGCGCGTTTCTTGTCTTTCGCGGACGGCTGTGGTAATATGGTAGTATGAGATTGGATAAATACCTGAAAGTAAGCAGACTCATCAAGCGCAGAAGCGTGGCGGCGGACGCCTGTTCCGCTTCCCGCGTTCTTTTGAATGACAAAGAGGCGAAACCCGCCAAAGAAGTGAAGGTGGGTGACGTGATAGAGGTGGTGTACGGCAGCAGCAGATTGCGCGTCCGCGTGACGAGCATTGCCGAGGTCACCAAAAAGCAGGATGCTTCCGATCTGTATGAAGTAATAGATTAAAAATTCGGAAGTATCCAACTAAAACGAGGGGAAATGAAACGCATTGCCATTATTGCCGCCGCGGGAAAAGGCACGCGCGCCGGTGCAGACAAAATTTGGATGGATATGGGCGGTAAGCTCATGATCGAGAGAACTCTTTCCGCCTTTTTGTCTTGCCCTGAGGTGGACCAAGTGATCTTGGTGGTGGCAAAGGAGCGGCTGAAAGATGCCGAAGCATTGCTCTCTTGTGCAAGGAAACCTTGTTTGGCGGTAGTGGGAGGAGATACCCGAACGCAAAGCGTTCGCCTTGCGCTGTTAAGAGCAAAACAAGAAGCGGGAGAGCAGGCCGCCTTGGTGGCGGTGCACGACGGCGCTCGGCCTTACGTGACCCCCGCTTTGATCAAGGCGTGCTTTGATACTGCGGAAAAAACGGGTAGTGCCGTGCCGGTCACTCCCAGCGTGGACTCTTTACGCAGAAAAACCGAAACGGGATCGCAGGCGATCTCACGCGAAGAGGTCTTGTGCGTGCAAACGCCGCAATGCTTTACCCTTTCCTCTCTGTTAGGTGCTTTTTCCCATGAGGAAGAGGCGTCCGACGAAGCCACCCTTTATGAAAAATACGTGGCGCCCGTTACCCTTGTGGAGGGCGATCCGAAAAACAGGAAAATTACCTATTTATCCGATATTTACGAGCAAAGCGAGCCCCGTGTTGGCGTGGGTTTTGACGTGCACGAATTGCGCGTTGGGCGCCCGCTTGTTTTGGGCGGTGTGATCATAAAGCACGATAAAGGCGTTTACGGCCACAGTGATGCCGACGTGCCCGTTCATGCCATCATGGACGCCCTGCTCACGGCGGCGAATCTTCCCGATATAGGGCACCTTTTCCCGCCGGATGATCCTCGATATGAAGGTGCCGACAGTATAAAACTTTTGCAACAGGTGGCGGAAAAGGTAAAAGAGGTCGGCTGGCGCCCCGTGAACGTATCTGCTGAGATCATGGCGGAAAAGCCCAAACTTGCGCCCTATCTTTCGCAAATGGAAAGAAACGTGGCACAGGCGATCGGTATAAGCGAAAATCGGGTGAAGTTTGCCGCAACCACCACGGAAACCTTGGGGATCGTGGGGGAGGAAAAGGGAATAGCCGCGCACGCGGTCGCCTTGCTTGCGCCGAGGAAAGATTGACTTGAAACAACGGGCGTGATAGAATAGCCAAGAGGACAAAAATGGAACTGGAAACCAAAACGATTACGAAAAAACGCAGTTTGGCATTGCAGGTGCTCGCGTACGCGTTATTAAGGAAGCGCGCACGTTTGTTGGTGCGTGCCACCAAGCAGAGCAAAGCGGCGGGGGATGCCCTGCTCTGCGAGCTTCCCGGTGTGTTTTGTGCGGAACTTTGTTTTGGCAAAGCAAGCGTGCGTCTGATAAAGGAAGCGGACCGGTTTCGTATTCAAAAAAAGTCGGAAAAATCCGCAAATATTTTAAAAATCATCTTCAAAGACCGTGCCGCAATGGCAGAGGTTTGCTTGAACAAAGTCCCTTTACAGAAAACTTTTTGCGAGGGGAGAATTGCCGAAATAGGGCCCTTTAACAGGTTTGCTGTTTTTGCAAGGATCAACGCGGAAGCGGATAAGCTGAAAGCGCAAAAGTAGGGACGGGAGGATCGCAAATGCGCAAGTACTTTGAATTTTATAACGGAGCAAAGATCAAATGCGGCGAGGCCGCGCTTATGACCATTGGCGCGGAGCTTGCGGCAGCAGGATGCAAGGCGCCGCTTTTGTTGTGTTCGTCTTCGCAGGAAAAACTTGGGCTGTTAGACAAGGTGATGCAAGCTATCCCCGCAGAACTTTCGGAAAAGGTCGTGTTATATTCATCCGTTCCGATGAAGATGGATCAGGACGTTGTAAAAGAGATAGAAAAAGTTTACGTTGCCAAAGAATGTGACGGTATTATTGCGATAGGTGGCGACAGCGTGATGGATACGGCAAAGTGCCTGCGCTTGTTTTTATCGCAAAATTGTGACGAATTGTTGCCCTTGCTCGGCAATGTGATAAACAAAAAATCGCTTGCGCCATTGTTTGTTATCCCAACCGAAAACGGATCGGGCAGAGAAGCCAGCGGCGAACTTTCGGTGGGCGAAACCTATGTTTCCACGGAAGCCATCGTGCCGGACGTTGTGATCATAGATGAAGATACCGCCATGGCAACCAATGCAAAAACGATTGCAAAATGCGGAGCGTTTGCGCTGGCAAACGCAATAGAATCCTATTTGTATGCAGAAGAAGAGGATCCTGCGACCGCTTATGCGGAAAAGTCGATCTCACTTTTAACAAAAAACCTTGTAAACGCGGCGAAAGACGGAGATAACGAGGAAGCGTGCAGGGCAACGGCGCTTGCGTGTACCTATGCGGGCATTGCGTATGGCAACGCACCTTTCGGCGCGGCGCACGCACTTGCGGAAGCGATTGGAGAAATAACGGACGAAACGGAAGATTCGGCATTTTCTATGACACTGGTCCCTGCTATGAAGCGTGCGTTAAAGGATAGAGAGCAAAGGCTTAAAACCGTTTTCTATCTTGCAAAAGGCGCAACGGAATATGCGGAAACGCCTGATTCGGAAAGGGCGCAAGCCGCCATATCCGCCATAGAGAGTTTGTTTGAAGAACTCAGAGAAGTAACGCAGATCTATACCAAGATCAGTCAAACCAAGATCATGCGTGAGATCTTTGGTACGATAGCGGAAGCGGCGGCCAACAGAAGATCTGCCATTACCGCATTCAGCCCCATAACAAAGGATGAATTTATTGCGCTTTTGAACGAAGCTTATTGATGTTCCACGTGGAACATAGAGATAAAGCGCACCCAACGTTCCACGTGGAACAACGGATGCGCTTTTTCTTTTAAACGTTTCAAATCATCGAAAACATGGGGCTTTTTCTCGGTGTTTTTATGCGGCCGATTCGGCGCTGATCGCACTGTTGATCGTATCAATTTACCCTCTGCTTAGGCCGCATTGGGATTGCGCGCTTTGTGCATTTTGACCGTGAGCGGCTCGTTCGTGTTTCGTAGGTGCGGGCAGGGCGCGTTTCGCATTTGTTCCACGTAGAACATTTTTTCAATCCCCTTGATTGGCGCCTTTTTCTTTGCTATAATATAGGCATAGGAGTGGTGTTTATGAGAGTTGGTTTTGTTGTGGCAATGGAAGACGAGTATACCCCTTTTCTGTCCTCGCTTGGACGTTTTGTAAAAGACGAAACGGTTTGCGGAATGGTTTTTTCTATTTATAAATCTTCCGATATGTCCGAAGTTGTGCTGGCGCGATGTGGCATCGGATGCGTGGCGTCTTCTGCGGCAACGGCTTTGTTGATCGGAAGGTTTAACTGTGATTTTATCGTGAATTTCGGGCTTGTGGGGTCCTTGAAAGAGTTTACTTTGGGCACCTTGGTCATCGTGAAAGACGTTTTCCATTACGATGCCGATCTGACCCCCTTTGGCGCTCCGCTTGCAACGCCGGCAGATTTTCAATCTCCCTATTTCTCCTCGGATGCGGGGTATTTTGCGCGTTTGGTTGCAGATGGACACTCCTTTGGCCGTCTTGCCAGCGGAGATAAGTTTATTGCAAACAAAAAGACGAAGGATTGGTTGGTTTCCGATTTTGACGCTGATATTTGTGACATGGAAGGTGCCGGTATTGCCATTACGTGTGCGCGTGCGCACGTTCCTTTTATAATGTTGAAGATGGTTTCGGATGGTGCGGAAGAGGGTGCGGCGCAAACCTTTGAAGAAAGCAAGGGTAAGTCCTTTGATTTTGCCGTTTCCGTTGTTCTTTCGGTTTTGGCCGACGCATAACGATAACCCTATATTTCTTTTTGTTTTTACCTTCTATAACGGGTTTTTGCTCGTTTTTTTCTTTCTACGGGGGAGCTTTTGCTGCCTCCGTTAGGGGCTGTAATGACGTAAAAAATCATAATTTACAGCACAACTATTCGCAAAATGCCTCAAAATGGCATTTTTATCCACAATTCGTCCACATTTTGTGTACAAACTTCCACTTGTATCATATTGTCTACACCGTTGTTTGATATATCTGTGAGTGGATATTTTGCGGCGCTTTGTCAAAAATAGGGTGATGGGTTTGTGTGATAGGGAGAGTGTGGTTTGTAGGCGCCTGCTTGCGTGTGCGCGGACGCATAAGTTGTTTGAGCGCGCGGTTATTTGTTTCCGTGCCGCCTGCACGGCGGTACTTTTCCCCGTGTTTTTTCTTTTCCTGTTTGATTTGTACTTTTCCGCTCCTTCCTCTTCCGTTTTCTTGCTCTTTCTTTTGCTTTTGGCAAATGCGATGCTTTTTACAAAAGTTTCGGAAGGTTTTTTGTCCTCTGACGCACTCTTTCGTGTTGTTGACTGTGCGTTTGGACGCGAGAAAACGGATAGGGCGGTTAAACGATATCTTCATTCGATCGCGCTCTTTATTGCCGTTCTTTGGCTTTACGCTGCGGGAAACACCCTGGTTTTTCTCTCCTCGTCTTCGGGGATAAAGGCGGTTTTTTACCGTGCGGCTTTGTCTTGTTTTATTCCGAGTTTTGCCTTGTTTCTTCTTTTGAAAAATGCCCTGATCTTCCGTCTTTTTTCTCAAAGCGCCCCGCCCGCATCGTTAAAGAAAACACGCCGTCATCTAACTGCACTTGGGGCTTTTTCTGCGGTCTATTGGGCTCTGTTTTATTTGCTGTGTGTGAACCTCGGGAGCGGCCGCGTTTCTTTGTTTGTGCTTTGCTCTTCGGCGCTTGCCCTCTTTGCGCTTACGGTTTTGCTTTACGATCTGACCTTTCGCAGACAGGTGACCTATCAAAACCTTTCCTTCAATCGCCGTCGCGTGGCGGCAGTGCTTCTTTTGTGTTTTGTGGGATGCGGGTTTCTTGCCATACGCAGGGATCGCTTTTACGTGCGGCCCTTCATTGATACCGTTCCCGTGGTGCCGCACCGCACTTTTCCGATCTCGTACGAGGAAAGCGGAGTGTATACCATCGTGGCGCCGGAAGGGGACTTTCGCATCTTGCATCTTACCGATATCCATCTCGGGGGGAGCCTCTTTTCTTATAGAAAAGACCTGCTGGCTTTAAAGGCGTGTTTTAGGCTGATAAACGCCACACGCCCCGACCTTGTGATCGTGACCGGGGATCTTTGCTTTCCCCTTGGCATTTTTTCCATGTCCTTTAACAATTCCGCTCCCGTTTACGCCTTTGCCTCCTTTATGCGCAACGTGGGGATCCCCTGGGCGTTTGCGTACGGAAACCACGATACCGAAAGCATTGCCTCTATGGGAAAGGCGGAACTTGACGCCTTGTTTCGCTCTCTGTCCTTTCGCACTTCGGCGAATTTGCTCTATCCTTACGCCCAACCCGCCGTCACGGGGCGAAACAATCAATTGATCTGCGTGCGGAATGAGGACGGAACGCTGCGCCAGGCGCTCTTTTTGTTGGACTCCAACGCTTACACGGGAGAAGGGTTTCAATCCTACGATTACATTCGGGACGATCAGGTGGCGTGGTATCGGGAAGAGGTGCTTCGCTTGCAAAAGCAAGAGGGGACGAGGGCGCCTTCCCTTGTGTTTTTTCATATTCCTTTGAGGGAATACAAAGAGGCTTACTCACTGTATCTGCAAGGTTCTTCCGAAGTAATTTATTACTTCGGAACCAATGAAGAAAACAAGACGGGGAAGATCTGTTGCTCCGATCATCCGAGCAAACTGTTTGACGAGATGGTGCTATTGGGGAGTACCACGGGCGCCTTTTGCGGGCATGACCATTATAATAACATTTCGCTATCCTACAAGGGGATACGCCTGACCTACGGCATGAGCATAGATTATCTTGCCATGCCCGGCATAGAACAGGACGTGCGCCAGCGCGGCGG
>AUXO018169429.1_pt1 | contig 17586 bp, 18 predicted proteins | sample 768731 | NCBI WGS metagenome assembly AUXO01 (sample SAMN02715735, study PRJNA202380) | gut metagenome | biome: sheep rumen | host: Ovis aries | place: New Zealand: Palmerston North
AATAAACGTGAAGAAGCTACACGTTTAGTTCAAGAGATAGCAGATAATGACGAATTAGTGTTAATAAAAGAGATTTAAGGAGTAGATTCAATGGCTGTATATAAAATGAAACTATGTGTTCTTGGTTTTGGAGCAGTAGGTCAAGGAGTAGCTAATGTGGTGCTACAAAAACATGATGAACTAATTGAAAGATATGGTTTAGACCTTGAAATTACAGCAATAGCTGATAGATCCGGTGCTGCAATTAATGCCGATGGATTAGATTTACAATTAGCTTTAAATACTAAGAAAGAAACAGGAAAAATAAAAGATTACCCAGAATTTGGTGTAAGTGATGTAGATGGATTACAAGTTCTTGATTTAGCAGACTATGATTGTTTGGTAGAAGCAACACCTACAAATATTGAAGATGGAGAACCAACACAATCAAACATACTCAAAGCATTCAACGATAAAAAAGATGTTGTAACTTCTAATAAAGGACCATTATCATTAAATTTCAAAACATTAGTGGATGCAGCAAAAGAAAATGGTGTAAAATTCCGTTTTGAAGCATCTGTAGGTGGAGCAATGCCAGTAATTAACACTGCCCGACAATCATTAGCAGGAAATAAAATAAAATCAGTACAAGGAATATTAAATGGTACTACAAATTATATACTATCAAGAATGGCTAATGAAGGAACTGAATATGAACCAACATTAAAAGAAGCACAAGAATTAGGAATTGCAGAAACAGATCCATATCAAGATGTTGAAGGATTAGATGCTGCATGTAAAATAGTAATTATTGCAAATTCTTTAATGGGTTGGGATGTAACACTTAAAGATGTGTCATTACATGGAATATCTGACATTACATCAAATGCTGTTAAATTAGCACTTAAAGACGGATACTTAATAAAATTAGTAGCTGAAGCAAAAGACGGAAAATTAACTGTCGGACCAATGCTAGTTAAACAAGGCTCACCATTCGCAGTAAATGGAACATTAAATGTAATAAACTTTAAAACAGACTTATCTGATGATGTAACAGTTGTTGGAGTTGGGGCAGGATCAATAGAAACAGCATCAGCAATACTTAGTGATATTATTAGTATAAGTAAAGCTAATGCAAATTAAATATTTTTCTGCTTCTATTTTTTTTACTTATTTTTTTTTAACAAATTATTTGGATGATAATTATGACAAATGATAAATACATAGCACCACCATGGATAAAGTATCCAACATACCCTGAAAAATCTTCATTTTGGAAAACAGGTAGTGGTGCAGAATACTTAATAAAATATAATGAAACAGTAGATAATAAAAAAGAATATTATAAAATATTTCCTCAAGCACCATCATTTAAAGAAGATATCGTGCCTGCAGATTCATTAGATGAAGAATTAAAAAATTACCTTGAATCTCCAAAAAAAGCATTGATAATTAAATTATGGCAAAGTGATGCAAGACCAAAATATCAAATAGATTTTACTGATAAAAAGAATCAAATCTTCATGTATGATACTTTATACTTTGATAAATCAGCTCATATACATATTGGAACGAAATCTTATGATTCAGCAAATGAAATTGTAGAATTATTAGAAAAGGAATTACAATCTATATCACCTAATTTATGGGATAATTTAAAGTATACTGTATTAATAAATGCATTATACTATAAATTAGTCACGGATATAAATTTTACTAAGGAAGTGATTAAAACTGAAGGTAAAGATATCATATTTAAAAGTGATAATCTTGAGTTAGGTGTTCAAGAAGATGAAAATGGAAATTATGTTGGAAATAATTTATTAGGTTTGGCAGTTATGGAAATAAGAGATGTTCTTGCTAAAGTATATGAAAATTATGATTTAATTGATTGGGACATATCGGGAGATCCATATAGTCGTGTACGTTGTGCTTGTGGACATGTTCATTAACGAGTTTAATTAATAAGAAAAAATAAAATATTTTAAGTAATAATTAATAATATAATAATTAATAATCAGAAAAGTGATTGAAATGAAATATGTAATTGTAATAGCAGATGGGATGGCTGATGAGCCATTAGAAGAACTTAATGGAAGTACTCCAGTAGTTGAAGCAAACACTCCTAATATGGATTTTATAGCTAAAAATGGTTATACTGGTCTTGCAAAAAATGTTCCTGACGGCATGACTCCTGGATCAGATGTTGCAAATACTTCTATTATGGGCTTTGATCCATCAATGCTAAAAGGAAGAGGACCCTTAGAAGCACCTAGTGTTGGAGTATCATTAGGTGATAATGATGTTGCATTCAGATTAAACTTTATAAATGTTAAAGATGGGAAAATAAATGACTTTACTGCAGATCATATATCAACAGAAGAATCAGAACAACTTATAGAAGCATTAAATGACAATTTTGGTGATATTGGAACTTTTTATCCTGGTGTAAGTTATAGAAATTTATTTGTTATTGATGATTTAGAAATGGAAGAATTAACATCTACACCACCACATGATGTTGTAGGTCAACCTTTCAAAAATCATGTTCTAAAACCACTTAATGAAAAAGCAGAGTTGATTAATAAATTAATGGAAGATTCAATAGAAGTTTTAGAAAATCATCCTGTTAACAAAAAACGGGTTAGTGAAGGTAAATTACCTGCAAACATGATTTGGTTATGGGGTCAAGGTGCAAAACCGGTTATTGGAAATTTCCCTGAAAAATATGGTTTAAGTGGAGCAACTATTACCGGTGTGGATTTATTAAAAGGTATAAGTAATTATATTGGATTAGATGTTATAGAAGTTCCGGGTGCAACAGCTTATTTTGATACTAATTATGAAAATAAAGTTGATTATGCATTGGAATCATTAAAAACTCATGATGTACAATATATACACATTGAAGCACCTGATGAAGCAGGTCATGAAGGTAATTTGCCAGAAAAATTAAGAGCAATAGAAAATATTGACAGTATTATTTTAGAAAAATTATTTAAAGAATTACCAAATATTGATGAAGAATATACTATTGCAGTTTTACCGGATCATCCAACACCAATAGATATTAAAACTCACACTATGACTCCAGTTCCTTTTGCAATTTACAGTACTAGTATCAAAAATCCTGATGATACTCAAATTTTCTCTGAAGATATGTCTAAAGGTAAATATGATACAATTATAGGTCATACTTTACTTAATGAAATGATAAAAATTAGTAAAGAATAATTTTATATATTCTTTGTTTTCTTTTTTTTTAAAATAAGAGTTTTATGAAATTAGGGATTAATTAAAAAAAAGAATGCTATTTTTAAGATTATTTCTAATTTTTATTTAAATATTATTTAATTAATTCTATTTCTAAAAAAGTATTATATTAAGTTTTGTTAAATTAGTATTTATTTTGAAGTTAAATCTTTTATTAATTCTTTCCATATTGGTCTATTGATATTTGTTTTAAATGATGATTTAATTAATTCTAATGTTTTTTTACCTTCTTCTGTTAGGTGATAGATTTTTACTTCTTTCTTTTTGTGTATTCCATAATAAAATTCGATTAATTTAAGTTCAGTTAATGATTTTAGTAGAGGATATATTTTGTTAGCTTTTGTCTCTTTCATTAGACCTACTTCAATTTGAGGTTTAAAAAATTCATCAATTTTTTTCATTATTAAATAACCATGCATATCTCCTTTAGATAAATACCATAATGTGATAAATGTTGTGAATGCTTTGCTAGTACCTTTTACAAATATTCCATAATCTTTTATTTTTGTTAATGTTTCTTCATCAAAAATTTCTTCATTTGCAGAATCGGTTAGTTTTTCCATATTTTATTATATGTTTTTTTTATATAAATAAATAATGTTAGTATTGTTATTTTTTGGTTATTTTTTTGTTTGTTTATTTATTTTTAAAATGTTTAATTAGTTATTTTACAAAGGGGGAGTAAGGTCTTTTTTTGAAAATTGTTTATTTATGTTTAAATGTGATAACTCTAAATATTATTAAGTAGAAATATTATATTATAGTAAATTTTTTTAAAAATAAACAAAGTTTTATATTTAAAAATAAACATATTATAAAATAATAATTATTATATTGTTTAATTATATAATAATTATATTGATAATTTTATAACATTTAAGGGAAGAATGGTAAACTTGTCAAAATTTATTGTAGTAACTGGTGGGGTAGTAAGTTCAATAGGAAAAGGAATTACATCCGCATCAATAGGTAGAATATTAAGATCATATGGAGTAAATGTAACGGCAATCAAAATAGATCCATATCTCAATTGGGATTCTGGAACATTAAACCCATATCAACATGGGGAAGTATATGTGACAGAAGATGGAATGGAATGTGACTTAGATTTAGGTCACTATGAACGATTTTTAGATACAGAACTATCTGGAAAAGCAAATATCACTACAGGAAAAGTATATTCATCCGTAATAGAAAAAGAAAGAAAAGGAGAATATTTAGGATCTTGTGTACAAATAATTCCACATATCACTGAAGAAATTAAGATAATGATTAGGGATGTGGCACAGAAAACAAAAGCAGAAGTAGTGATGGTGGAAGTAGGTGGTACAGTTGGTGACATAGAAAGTCAACCATTTATAGAAGCTGTACGTCAATTAAAAAATGAAGAAGGTCACGAAAACTGTATGTTTGTACATGTAACTTATGTACCATATCTTAAAGCAGCAAAAGAATTCAAAACCAAACCAACACAACACAGTACAAAAGAATTAAGAGGTCTTGGAATTAATCCAGATATGATAGTATGCCGTTCAGAACTACTATTGGATGATAATTTAAAAGAAAAAATTGCACACTTCTGTGATGTACCAAAAGAAGCAGTAATTAATACACCAGACGCACATTCAATATATGAAGTACCATTAACAATGTACTCCGAAAATGTAGGAAGTATAGTGTTAGAACGTTTAGGAATAGAAAAACCTAAAAAAGCCGATTTATATGAATGGAGTCAAATTGTAGAAGATTTAAAAATAGAATCACCAAAGGTAAAAATTGCTGTAGTTGGAAAATACATTGAATTAGAAGATGCATATATCAGTATACGAGAAGCTTTAAAACATGCAGGAGCTGCAAACAAAGTTCGTGTAGATATTGATTGGATTAAAGCAGATAACGACTTTAATATTGATTCATTATCAAAATATGATGGATTATTGATTCCTGGAGGATTTGGAGAAAGAGGAATCACAGGTAAAATAGAATCAGTTAAATATGCAATAAACAATAAAATTCCAATTTTTGGAATATGTTTAGGTTTACATGCAATGTCAATAGCTATTGCTCAATTAAATGGACATCCTGAAGCAAATAGTACAGAATTTGAAGAAGATTGTTCCTGTCCCGTTATTGATATGATGGAAGAACAAAAGAAAATTAAAAACATGGGTGGAACTATGAGATTAGGTGCATATCCATGTAAAATTAAAGAAGGAACTATTGCATATGAAGCATACAAAGAAGAACAAGTATCTGAAAGACATAGACATAGATATGAAGTAAATAATGATTATAGAGATTTACTCACTGATTTTGGTGCTGTGATATCCGGTACTTCTCCTGATGATTTCCTTGTGGAAATGATAGAACTTAAAGATCATCCATGGTTTTTAGGATGTCAATTCCATCCTGAATTCAAATCAAGACCAAATGCTCCTCATCCAATATTTAAATCTTTCATTAAAGCTGCAAAAGATAAAAAACAAAACAAGTTTTAATTCTTTTCTTCCCTATTTTTTTAGAAAAACATTATGCAATTTTATTTAATAAAAATCTTAGGAATAATATTAGTTACTATGTGTTGTTTTGTTGCAACATGTACAGATGTTAAAAGACAAATAATTCCAAATAAATTAACATTTACAACTATTGCTATTGGAATTTTATTGGTATCTTTTTATTTTTTCTTAAAAAATGATTTTAATTTATGGAAATATTTTATTTCAATTTTGGTAATTTATTTAATATCTTATATTCTTTGGAGGCTGGGTTTATGGGCTGGAGGTGATGTGAAATTATTAACAGCTATCTCTACTTTGTTGATTCCGGATTTTTTAGATATTTTACCTAAATTTAATATTTTTGGAATATTGTTTCCATTTGGAACCTTTCCTATGGGTATACCTACTTTGTTGGTTATGTTTAACAGTGTGGTTTCAGTAATCCCGTTAGTTTTAGTATATGTTATGATAATAATTCTTAAAAATAAACGATATTTAATTAGGGAATTAGCATATTCCTTTAATTTTAAAGAAGTCTTTTTGTCATTAAATTCATTGGCATTTTCTTATAGTATTATTTCAATAATTAATGTATCTCATGTTTTTATGAAAATAATTTTTATGATAACTATATCATTTATATTATTTAAAGTAATGAAAAATGATTATATTCTACTATTATTTACGATTATGATTATATTTCAACAATTGTTCATAGGAAATATACTTTTTTACATAACTGAATTAATATTAATTTCAGTATTATTTTTAATAAAGAATATCTACAAAAAAGGAATAATTAAAGAAGTCTTAACAAATAAAATACCCGTATTTGATTTAAAAGAAGGAATGATACTTCAACATCCATTATATTATAAAAATGACAGGTATTACTTTGATAAAACATCCTGGTATGATTTTAAAGATAATAAAGGCAAATTAATATGTTCTAATAGTGCAGGAGGGTTAACAGATAAAGAGGTACTATTATTAAAGGAAATATTTGACAATTCGATTATCTCTATTAAAAAAAGTATTTCTTTTGCACCATTTGTCTTAGTGGGATTGTTTATAACTATCATATTTGGAAATACGTATCAACTTTTTACATTTATGCTGGAGATGATTGTATGAATGAAAAAGGACAAATTGCATTAGAATATTTGTTATTATTCTTTATACTGTTAATCATTTTATCTTCTATCTCAATTCCATATTTGTATAAAAGCATAGAATTTACTGAAGATATCACTACTACTGTTGAAACAAAAAGTTTATTAACAGAAATTCAGAAAAATGTGAAATTAATTTATGTATTGGACGTGGATTCTAAAAGAACTATTAGTGTATACATTCCAAAGGACATGGTTTTATATTACAGTGAAATCAATGGAAAAAATATAATTTATACTACAATTAAATTACATGATGATAGTAAAAAAAGAATTGAACTGGAAATGCCGTGTAAAATTTCTTTTAATGGTAATGTTAATCATTATTATTCTAGTTTGAAAAATCGTTGGTATTATAATACGGAGGTTAAATGGATTGAATCATCTGATGGTAAAAAAAGTATAAATATAAATTTTAAATGAAGATAGTTAATCTTCATTATTTTTTGCTAATTCTTTTAATTCTTTGTACATTATTTTTCTGTCTTCTTCTGATCTATTTTCATGGTATACTATTTCTTCAAGTTCTTCTTGTCTTTTTATAAGTGTGTTTAGGATTTCAGTAATTGGGTCTGGTATTTTTCCATGTTCTAAATCTCGTTTATGTTCACTCTGTTTTTTAATTGATTCTAATGTTCTTCCAGGTATACCTACTATTGTTGAATTTGGTGGAGCGGGTTTGGTAACTACTGATCCTGCTCCTATTTTACAGTCATCTCCAATTTCTATGTTACCTAGTACTATTGCATTTGTTCCTACAACTACGCGATTACCTATTGTTGGATGTCTTTTTGTTGCTTCTAAGCTTGTTCCGCCGAGAACTACTCCCTTATATAATAATACATCATCGCCTACTATTGTTGTTTCTCCAATAACCACTCCCATTCCATGGTCAATAAAGAATCTCCTGCCTATCGTGGCTCCCGGATGTATTTCTATACCGGTAAAAAAACGATTGATGTGGGATATAAATCTTCCTATTAGTTTATGGTTTTTTTTCCAAAACCAGTGGGCTATTTTATGTAACCATAACGCATGTAATCCTGGGTAACATAGTATGACTTCTATCGTGCTTTTTGCTGCAGGATCATTTGAGAAAACAGTTTGTATGTCTTCTTTTATTGTTTCAAACATTATAATTATTTCCTTTTTATTGTTTTTTCGTTCGTATTTATTATTTTATTCTAACTCGTATTTATTTTTATTATTTATTTACATTTACTAATATAACAATCGTTATATTTATATATTATTATAATTAAATCTTTTAATTGTAACATTTGTTAAAATATGTTTCAAATTAACAGTGTTATATGATATTTTTATTAATCATAATCAAATATTCTAAAAAAATATAAATTTCAATTTAAAAATCAAATAAACAACTATAATGCAATATTTTTAAAAAAAATAAAAAATAAAACTATAAATATCTAAAACCAATAAAATAAGGAGTCAAAAAAATGACAATAGAAAATATACCAATAATAAAAAAACCTATAGCAAATGACATTACAGAAACAATTGGAAATACACCCCTAGTTAAAATAAATAAATTAGCAGAAGGTATCGAAGCAACAGTACTAGCAAAAGTTGAATCATTTAATCCAGTAAGCAGTGTAAAAGATAGAGTAGCTGTATCAATGATAGAAGAAGCTGAAAAACAAGGAAAAATAAATAAAGATACAACAATCATAGAACCTACCAGTGGAAACACAGGGATTGCATTAGCTTTTGCAGCAGCAGCTAAAGGATATAAACTCAAAATAGTATTGCCAGAATCATTTTCAATAGAAAGAAGAAAATTAATAAAAGTATTTGGCGCAGATTTAGTATTAACACCAGCATCAGAAGGAATACCTGGAGCAATTAAAGAAGCAGAAAGATTAAATGAAGAAATAGAAAATTCAATCATTCTACAGCAATTTGAAAATCAGGCAAATCCAAAAATACATGAAATATTAACCGGTGAAGAAATATATGCAGACACAGAAGGACAAGTAGACATTGTGGTTTCTGCAGCAGGAACTGGTGGAACAGCAACAGGTATAGCAAGAGCAATAAAATCTAAAAAAGAAGATTTTCAATTAGTACTTGTTGAAGCAGCATCCTCTCCAATAATATCCAAAGGAGAAAAAGGAGCTCATAAAATACAAGGAATAAGTCCGGGATTTATACCAGATACACTAGATTTGGATGTAATTGATGAAGTCTTGGCTGTAGAAGATGATGATGCACGTAAAGGAACAATTGACCTAGCACAAAAAGAAGGAATTTTAGCAGGAATATCTTCGGGAGCAGCAATACATGCAGCAATAGAATTAGCTAAACGACCCGAAAATAAAGGAAAAACTATAGTTGCAATTCTTCCTGACACTGGTGAAAGATACTTAAGTGTTGAATGGTTATCTGAATTATATTATCAATAATCATTTTCTCTTTTTAACTTTTTTTTTAATTTTGACCTAACCTATATTTAATATTACTAATTTTTAATATTTTGAAAAACAAATAATTAATTATCTTAATTCTATGAAGGATAAAATATGATTAATGTAACAACTTTTTTAGATGCAAATTCATGTAGATTAAATAAACCAGTTTATTACTCAATTGACAGAAATAAAAAATACACTTCTAGAGATATACTTGGAATAATATCCCATTTAGGTAGAATTTTAATAAATAAAGGAATTAAAAAAGGGGACAGGGTCTTAATATACTTGGAAAATTCTCCAGAATACTTATTCTCATTTTTAGCATTATGGCGTATAGGTGCAGTAGCAGTACCAACAAATAGGATATACACCCTTCCAGAACTAAAATATTATTTAGAAGATTCTGGAGCAAAATTAATCATCACAGATAAAAAAATTGACGAATTAAATGTAGAATGCTACATAATACCTCAAATGGATGAATATGTAAATGAAGAAATATTGGATGCAGAAAATACTTCTTGGGATGACTTATGTCAACTCCAATATACTAGTGGAACAACAGGAAAACCCAAAGGAGCGATGTTAACACACGGAAACTGGTTTAGTGCAATACATAATGAATGTGATGTATTAAAAATGAACCAAGACAGTGTAATGTTCTGTATATATCCAATGGCACATGTCGGTATATCTTGGGCAATAGCTGCATTACGTGCAGCAGCATTATGTATTACAAAATCAAAATACACCTTTGAAGAATATTTGGAGATAATATATGAAAATGGTGTAACACACGCTACAGGAATGCCTCCAGTAATACATTCCATAGTTTCTAATCCTGATTTAGTCTCAAATAAATTGTATACTGTTAAAAGCATAATATCAGGTGGTGGCCCATTACATCAGGACACATGGAAAAAATTCTATAAAAAATATGGAATTCCAGTATTAAATGCATATGGATCATCTGAAACAATAGTGATAGGAACAGGAACTGTAATACGTCCAGAAGACTATGCATCAGCAGATAAATATGAAAGTGTTGGTCATCCAGTATGTTTTACAGAGATTAAAATAGTTGATACTGAAGATGCTTCAATCACATTAGAACATAATCAACCAGGTGAAATTGCATTACGTGGTCCATCAACTACAATAGGATACTGGAATAATCCTGAAGCAAATAAAAAAACTTTCACTGATGATGGATGGTATTTATCTGGAGATATAGGTTATATTGATGACAATCAAAGGCTATTCATAACTGATCGTAAAAAAGATATGATTATCATGTCTGGTTGGAAAATATATCCTACCGAAGTAGAAGAAGTGCTTATAACATGTCCTTCAGTAGATGAAATAGCAATATTTAGTATTCCTCATGAACATAGAGGAGAAATTCCGGCAGCTGCAGTAATATGGAAAAACGAAGAAGATGAAGAAGGTTTACTTTCATTTGCTAGAGAAAATCTTGCAAGATACAAAATTCCTAGAAAAATATTTACTGTTGATGAATTCCCAAGAGTTAACAATTGGAAATTACTTCGAAAAGATTTGAAAGAAAAACTATTATGAATATTTGAAAATTTTATAAATTTATATATTTAAAAAATTAATATTATAATTAATATTAAATAACAGATAATTTGAGTGTTGAATATGCATGGAAAGACAATAAGTGAGAATGTTGAAGAATATTTAGAAACTATCTATAAAAAAAGTCTCACAGATAATATGGCAAAAACAACAGAGATTTCAAAAGATTTGGGTATAGCTCCTGGTAGTGTTACTCAAATGCTAAAAAAACTGGAAGAAGAGGGATATGTTAATTACTATCAGTATAAAGGAGTTAAATTAACCGATAAAGGATATAAAATAGCAGAAAGTATTGTGCGAAAACATAGGCTATTGGAAACTTTCTTATATAATACTTTAGGTATTGAAATGGAAGATTTACATGAACAAGCTTGTGCTATGGAACATTCTTTATCTGATGAAGCAGAACGAAAAATGTGCCAATTATTGGATTATCCAAATCAATGTCCTGATGATCATAATGTAATTCCAGTATGTAACTTAGATATATCTACTTGTTATGAATGTTCTAAAGTTCAAAATATAAATGATATACCAAAAAGAATAGAAAATTTAATATCTGTTGGCAATATGATTCCAAAAGATGTGGGTGTTATAAAATTTATTCGTGGAAATAATGATCAACTAAAAGAATTACTTGATATGGGAATTACATTAGAAACTAAAATTACATTAATAAGTGCTGCACCATTAAATGGCCCATTAAAAATTTTGGTAGAAGATAATGAAGTTCAAATTACTAAGGATTTGGCTTATAATTTATTTGTTATAATAGAATAATTTATTAATTAAGAAAATAAATATTAAAATAATAAAATATGGAGTGATTTTTATGGCAAAATATAAATGTATGTTATGTGGATGGGTATATGATTCAGAAAAAGGTGATGAAGCACATGGTATAGCACCAGGAACTACATTTGATGAATTACCAGATGATTGGAAATGTCCATTATGTGGTGCAACCAAAGATATGTTCCAAGAAGCATAGTTCAGATATAGTAACATATCTTATCTTTTTTTTAAATTTTTAGATTAAATATTAAATATTTTTTCAAAAAATATTCATTTTTTTATTTTATATCATTAATATTACTATTTTTTAACATTTTCTTTTGTTTTATTATTAAAAGGTTATATAATTTAATTAACATATAAATAATTAATTATGATTAATCATAGCTTATGAATCAGGTATAGGTGGTGAAAAAATGTTACTTGTAGAAGGAGAAGTTGGTGGAAAAAAATACAGAGAACCATTTTCTAAAGGAATACTATCGAAATCTTTAGTTAGATCAGAAGTGGATTCAGATAAAGCATATGAAATAGCTAAAGAAGTAGAAGAATCAATATTAAATGAAGGAAAAACAATTATTTCAGTAACCGATTTAATACAAATAGTTAAAGAACGTTTAAATGAAGAAGATCCGATTTTAGCAAAAAAATATATTGTATGGAAAGAAATAAGAAGATCCAAAGATCCATTAATTATACTAATTGGTGGAGCATCAGGTATAGGAACATCTTCAATTTCTTTTGAATTAGCCAATAGGTTAGGTATTAAAAGTTTACTAAGTACCGATATGATTCGTGAAGTAATGAGAAAAATTGTTTCAAAACAGTTATGTCCAACATTATTTGAATCAAGTTATACTGCTGAAGAGGCATTAACTACTCCTGCACCACCAGAATTTGACAAAACATTACTTGGATTTAAGGATCATGTAGAAACAGTAAGTGTAGGATTAACTGGAGTTATAGAACGTTCAATAAAAGAAGGAATAAGTATAGTAATAGAAGGAGTTCATATTGTTCCTGGATTTATAGATGAAGAATTACTTAACACACCAAATGTGTATATGTTTGTCTTAGCATTGTCTGATGAAGAGATACATAGAGGAAGATTTTATTCAAGATGTCGTCAATTATGGGCAAGAAGACCATTAAAAAGATATCTTAAAAATTTCACATCAATTCGAAAAACACATAATTATATAGTTAATGTTGCTGAAAAACATGATGTTCCTGTAATTGAGAATATAGATGTTACAACTACTATTGATGAAATGATTGAACATATTATTGAAGTTAAACAAAAAGAACATTCGCAGAAAAAATAAGTAATACTTTTTTTTATTCTATTTTTATTTTAAATTATTAAATATTATCTATTGGTATGCACTATCCTTTTTTTTTAATCAGAAATTTAAAGTATTAAACATTTAGTGGATATTTATACCTAAAAAAATAGTTATGAAATTTTACTGAATAGTTAATTATAATTATTATTTTAAAAAAAGAAAAATAGGAAAGATTTATGCTTTCCATAATCCATGGAGTGTACAGAATTCTCTTGCTTCCACTTCATCTGCTTCTGGTATTTTGAAAGTTGCTTCTGGTTTGTCTCCTGGATTTAAATATTGTTTGTGGATTTGACCATCAGCAATTAGTTCAATCATTGCAATATAATGATCTTCATCCATTGGATGTTCAACTTCTCCAACTTTTACATGGTATCCTTCATCAATTCTTGTAATGATAGGTACATGTTTAGGTGATCCTTCACCTTCTGTTTTTGCTTCAATTACATTTAATTGTGCTACATCAACATCTTGACCAGGTTTGATTATTTCAATAATATTTCCACTATTTTTACATAGAACTATACTAGTTTTATCAAAATTTGCCATACTAATTAACTCCTATTTTTTTATTTATTAAAAAAAAGGGATGGAGGGGAAAAATTTTTTTATATTTAGAAATCTTCTTGTGATAATTCAAAGTATGCTGAAGGGTGTTCACATATTGGACATACTTCAGGTGGTTTTTCTCCTTTGTATACAAAACCACATTTTCTACATACCCAAGTAATTTCTTCGTCTCTGTTGAAGAATGTGTCTCCTTCTACCATTGCAAGTAATTTTCGGTATCTTTCTTCGTGATGAGCTTCTACTAAACCTATGTTTCTTAATCTTGTTGCAATAACGGGGAAACCTTCTTCATCAGCTACATCTGCAAATTCAGGATACATTGAAGTAGCTTCTTCGTTTTCTCCTTCTGCAGCTGCTTTTAAGTTTTCTGCAGTAGTTCCGTATGTGAATCCTACGCTTGTTGGGATGTCAATGCAATCTACATCTTCTTTTAATTCTTGTATCATTTTAAATAATACTTTTGCATGTTGGAATTCATTGTCTGCAGTTAATAAGAATATTTCTGCAATTTTTTCAAATCCTTCTTTTTTTGCAATTTTAGAGTACATTGTGTATCTGTTTCTTGCTTGGCTTTCTCCAACAAATGCTTTTGATAAATTTTCTAATGTTTTTACCATATTAAATCACCTATTTTATAACAAAACTTCTTTTAAAAATTTATTTTATGTTTCATTATAAAAGTATTTATCTGCTTAGTAAGTATATATAAATTTTTATTTAATGATGTGTTCAAAAAATATATTTTTAAAAAAAAGTATGGGGTGTGATTAAAGATTAAAATATCCAAATAATTGTTATGATGGCTGCAAAAATAAATACCAGTGGTGCTAATAATTTACTTACACTTACTACTGAAGATATCGTTGTAACTAATTCTGTAGAATTGTTTGGACCTAATGTTTTAATATTTACTCGTGCAGTTGAAGATGCTACACTAACTTCTTCCAAATCATTCATTGCTTCAGGAATTAGTTTTAATACAGCATCTATTAAAGTTTCTTCATGTTTGTATCCTACTGTTAATCCTCCACCAGATATTGTGTTAACTAAATGAGTATCGGTAGTCATGGTTTCAATCATATCTATTTCAGGGTAGTTCTCTTTTATAGCATCAAACATTTTTTCTCTGAAGCCTGTTTGCATGTTATTTCCATCGAATACAATATAGAGCATTTTTTGATTATTAACTTCCGTAATCATTATTTTTACTCCGCTTTCACCTATTCCATCTTTAATAGGTATTTCATCTAATGGATTATATGCATATCCCATCTTAATCGGATACATTTCAGGTTTTTCGATTTTTTCTATGGCTTTTTCGATTTGATATACTCTGTTATGTCCTGGTAGTAATCTTTCATAATTTCCGTTTAGACAATTATGACAGTCTACTAATACAACATCTTTTACATTGCTAACATATTTGGTTTGGTATATCATGGATAGTCCTATACCATAATCAATATCATCTCCGGGATTTGGTGCGAATGTGCTTAAAATTATTGCTCCTTCGTCGAAGAATTGTACTCCTATTTTTGCATCATCGTATTGAACCCTTTGAAATATTGTTGCTTTATCAGAATATGTTAAGTCGGGTAGGACATTATTTATTGCATCAGTTATTTTTTTTACTTCTTTTGATGCTACTGGATTAAAATCATGTGTTGCTGCTCCGTGAGCTACTATTGCAAAGTCATCTAATTGGTTAGCTAATATTGTTGGTAAATTTCCCCCACCTATATTTCCTACAGGTCCTGGATGTACGCATGGTGAAATAAAATTGGCTTTTATTCCTTCTTTGGTTTTAAAACTTATTAATGATACTATTGTGTCAATGTCTTCTCCCATTTCACTAAAGACATCTTCCATTGCTATTGAACCTTCAGTGATTTGTGCAATAAATAAACTTAATAATTCTAGACCACCAACTCCTAAATTACTTTTTATTGGTGATTCTATAACTGCTACAAATGCATATACTGCTATTGCAAGTACTAATGCACCGATAATTGTTTTAACATATAATGAGTAAACATTTGCTGTTGTTGCAACAGTTAAACCATTTATTAGTACTCCCATACTTAGGGTTAAAATTGGTTGAATTGCTGAGATTATTACTCCTTCTGTGTATCTTATGTTTGATGTTGACCATAGTACTAGTGTTTCTATTGCAAACCCAAATAGCAATCCTAATAGTAAACTGTTTAATGTTATATCTACATGGAATATTAAGGTTATTATAGCACCTAATATGTAAAAGAAACATGAAACGAACATGAATACTAGTGCTAAAAACATAGCTTGTTTTAGTTTCACATGTCTTCCGTTTAATTTATTAACTAGTGTGTGTATTAATCCACCTGATGCTATAGTGGTTAAACCAAGTAAGAAAAATGTTGTTGCTGCACCATCCAAGAATGAATAAACTACTGAATCCATATTTAATCCGGGTGTTAGGCAGCTAACAATTCCTCCTGTTAGTATACTTATTACAAGTATTAGAAATACAGAAATTTTAGTTTTTGGTAAGGTTACCATGTATTTTGTTAGTCCTATTATTTTTTCTGATAATCCCATAGCTTACCTCCTAGGATTTATATATAAACTATATGTAATTAGCATTATTAAAATTTTATATATATTAACTATTTAATTGATAAAAAACAGATATTACTATAATAATTATATGGGGTATAATTTTGGAATATGAATTAAACACACCATTAAACGATGAAGATATTAATAAACTTAAAGTTGGAGATACTGTTTTTTTAACAGGAAAAATTTTTACAGCTCGTGATAGTGCACATAAAAGAATTATTGAATCTGGTGCACCTATGGATTTGGAAGGGGTTGTATTATTCCATGCAGGTCCAATTATACGTGAAACTGGTGAAGATAATTATGAAATTGTTGCAGTTGGTCCAACAACAAGTATGCGTATGAATCCTTATGAAGCTGATGTGCTGGATATGGGAGTTAAAGCAGTAATAGGTAAGGGTGGAATGGATGAAAATACTCAAAACGCTCTTGTCCGTAATAATGCAGTATTCCTAACGGCAGTTGGTGGATGTGCAGCATTATATGTTAGTAGCATAAATAATGTTGATTCTGTAGAATGGCTGGATCTTGGTATGCCAGAAGCTATTTGGCAATTGGATGTTAAAAGGTTTGGTCCTCTAATTGTTACGATGGATTCTAATAATGAGAATTTATATAAAAAAAGTAAGGATGTGGACTGATTTATGAGAAACAAGTTGTTACTACCTATTTTGGGTGTATTGTCTATAATTTTTATTGCATCATTTTTTATAATGGCTCCTACTTACATTACAGATAATGGAAATAGCAAACATTTTGAAGATAAAGATTTGTCTTTTGACATGTCTAGAGAATGGTCAGTTTATGAATATGATGATTTACTTAAAACACCATTTTTATCCAGTAGTCCTGATTTAATTATTCTTAATCCTTCAAATAAGTCTCAATTTAGTAATTATAATGGTTCTTTAGAGGCTTTGCAGGATGATGTTATAAATACGAGTTCTACTAATCAATTTGATGTAGCTATTGTAAAAACAGAAATTACTAAACATGATTCTTTACCGCAAGGTGTTTCATTAGCTGATGCTTATAAAGCAGATAGTTTGTATGGTTTAATGAGTAGTACTGGTGGATTTAATTTACAGGGAGATACTGCTTTAACAATTAGTGGTAAAAATGCTCATCAATTCAATTATGTGGTTAGTAATGTGATCTATCAGGATACTTGGATTGAGAATAATGGTCATTATATCAGGGTTTTAAGTCAAGCACCTTCAGGTTTCTTTGATCAAGCTAAAACACAATTTGATTTAGTAATAAGTACATTAAATATCAAATAATTCTCTATTTTTATTTTTTACTTTTTTTT
>AUXO017457946.1_pt1 | contig 17585 bp, 9 predicted proteins | sample 768731 | NCBI WGS metagenome assembly AUXO01 (sample SAMN02715735, study PRJNA202380) | gut metagenome | biome: sheep rumen | host: Ovis aries | place: New Zealand: Palmerston North
GTTGAGGTAGTAGCCTGCGTTGAAGAAGGCCACGGTTGGAGTGGTGCCGTCAGGAGCAATAAGGCCGCTTGTGAGCGTGTAGGTGTTGCCTGCACTTTCTGGCACATCAGCTGCTGCTACGGCGCCTTCAGTCAGGTTCAGCACGGGCTTCGTGTACTTCTTCTCGGAGGTCTGCGCATAGAGGGTGGTGAGGTGGGTCTCTGCGCCTTCTGCGATGCGGCTTTCCTCCTCATTCCAGTAGCCTGCACGGTAGTAGGTATGGACAGTCACGCGATATTTACCTTTTTTCAAGCCTGTCAACTTTTGGTTGAGCTCGAATGGGGCACGGTTGTAGGACACGGAGTACTGCTTGTAACCGTTCATCGCTGTGGTGGTCCAGCCTTCGATGACGCCGGTGTTCTTGTCACCCTTGGCGGGGTCGAAGGTTGGGTTGACGATGAGATTGGTACAATCGGTTGGATTGTACTCGGAAGCGGTGTCGTCGCCCATCCTGACGGAAACCGCTGCGGCGTTCAAGTCGGAAATGGCTTGTTCGGCCTCTGCATTACCGTAGGTCTTGCTGTCGTATGCAGCTTGGGCAGCATCAAGAATGTTTTGTGCTGCAGCTGCCTTGCTGGAAGATGGGTTCTCCTCGATGGCTGCAGAAAGAGATGTCAAAGCCACTTTGAGTTTCCCGTAGAGGTCTACGCCTTCCTGCACATTGTCCATCGCGGCCTTCATGGCGATGAGTGCCTTATAAGCATCGTCAGCAGATGCAGCCTCAGCTATGGCGTCGGAAAGGGCATTGAGCTCAGGGGAACCTGCATACTGAGTCAGCAACTCTTGAGCTACAGGTGTGAGCGAAGCAATGACTGAAGCCAGCACTTCTGGGTTCTTGCCTCGGAAGGTGAGCTTTGCACCACCTGCCCACAGACGCATGCCGTCAGCAACACGCAATTCGTTGCTGAAGCCTATCTTCATCTTTCCCTCGGTCACAAGGCCATATACCGTAACGGGGAACTTGTCTGCAGCAAAGGCGTCGGAGGCGTCTTCCTGGCTGTTGAGTGTCACATCGTCAGGAATCAGACCTGCTGGGATTGAGGTCTTGAAGTCGTTGATGTAGGCATGGGCCTTGATAGCGTTCACGTTGGCTTCGTCATAAGCACCGTCGTCGGGACGAACGGCTGCCTGAAGCGTAAACTCATAGAGGCCATTCTGCAGGTTGTTGAGGTTCTGGTAGATGTCGCATACAGCATTCACCACCTCCACAAGACGATAATCTTCCCTGCCTGCAGGCCATGTGATGCTGCTGTTGGTCTTGCCCTGCCAGCCACCATCGGCGGTGAAGTCCGGATTCTGCAATAGGTCGGTGCAATCATCTCCATCTTCCTTGGCATTGGCCTTGGCATCAAGGAAGAGCTTGTTGAGATAGGCGAGTTCGGCTGTTATCTGCTCATCGTTGAGCAAAGCATTCTCGAGGACATAAAGCGCACCACCATTCCCATTGTAGGCGCCTTCCTCTTTCTCGTCATCACCAATATAGTCACTAAGAAGCGCTACTTCTGTACTCTCGCTGGTGGTACTGCCAACAAAGTCGGTAGCCTCGTCAAAGACTTTCTTGTATGCACCATAAGCAGCCACGCTGGATGCCATAGCCTTGGATGCGGCCATGAAGTCATCCACAGCCTGAGCACGAGCCTGGGATGTCTGGGCTGATTCGACGGTGTTCTTCGCAGCCGTGTAGGTTGCGCGAACTGATGCTTGAGCACAAGCCTCTTCATCATCGAACAGTGCCTCGTAGTCAGGCTCAAGAAGCATGATTTCTTCAAGCAACTTCTCATAAGACTCATCGCTATCTCCCAAATAATAGAGCTGCACATTGTCGAGCCCAATCCAATTGGGTCCTTTCGCGAACAAATTAAGACCTATTTCCATTTCACCTCCACCACAATATGTATATACTTCTGTAGGAGACTCAATATCTATTAGTGTCGAGGTGACAGGCTTCTGTGCCGCACCAGCATAAAGATTCAGTCCAGCACCAGTGCTGGTGAAAGCTAATGCCTCGAAACGATAAACACCTGCCGGAAGCTTGACGGCTGTGGCAGAGACCTTGCCTACAGACATGGCACCATCATTCCAGTTCTCATAGTGATTGCCTGTCACAGAATAGTCCTTGGCATTGTGTCCATTGCCTGCTCCTTTATTCTGCGCATTGGTAGTAGAGGTCCAGCCTGTCGTCTGTTCATCGGAGAAGTTTGTAGCGATGCTCTGATTCACTAATACTTCCACTGGATTCTCCAAAGAAGCGGCATGATAGGCCGCAGCCATGATGGCATCGCGCAACTTCTGGGCCTGCGTGGTCATGGCCTCGGCGGTGCTGGAAGTGTTGTTGTACAATGCTTCAGAAGCAGACAACACATCAGCATCGACGCCGACCGTCGCTTTTGCTATGGTTATTTGCTCGCCAAGCTCCATTGCCGCATTATAAATGATAATGGAGGCAACGTAAGCCGTGTAGTCGTCTGGAGTCACAAAGTACCAAACGAGCTGGCAATCAGACTCCTGTTCGTCTCCATTCTCATAGTCACAGAAGTAAAGACGAGTGTCTTTCTTCGCCTTGTTCACACCCAAAAAGGCTGTAGGATAATCGGTAGCGGTGAAAGTGGAATTCTTGTTGGAAAGACCTATTTTATAGGTACCATCGCCTTGGGAAACAAAGGTGTACTGGTTATTGGGCTTGCCTTCCTTTGTGTTGTCTGTATAAATGGCGCTGAAGTTGTCAAGGAACATATACCCCCAACTGTTTTTCATCCAGCCTTCCAACACATAACTGCTGATGTAATAAGAGTCAGATTCGGTGCCCTGCTCTATTTTGACTTCGTAGCCTGACGTCTGACTGACGCTTGCTCGTGTCCCGTAGTCATTGGCTCCCACATAGAAACCATCTGCATCTTTGTTATATAAGTAGCAACTCTGATTGGTGGACAAAGGAGCCACAGCAGGAGCTGCAGGCTTAGTCCATTGGGCAAAGGATGTCACACTCATCAACAAAGAAGCGACAAATAACGCGAATTTGTTCATTGTGATAAAGATATGAAATTAATAATTAGTTAATGTGATTTATATCTGTTCTTGAGTCCCAACCGTTCTATAAGGACTGGTATTGGCTGTTTCTATAAAGAGAGGGGGAAACGGGGACACTTGCGCTATCAGTTGCCCACACCTTGCACCCTATTAGCCTCCCTATTATAACATATGTAAATAGGTCTGTGTGTACAAATGTAGATATTTCAAAGGTTACTTCCAAAGCTTTTTCGGGTTTTGTTCTAAAAAAGACACGTTTTTCATCTCATTTTCACTACCTTTGCAAAAATTTTCACTTCATTCAAATGGTTTTCAACTATGATGTGGTTGTGGTGGGAGCTGGCCACGCTGGATGTGAAGCTGCCGCAGCGGCAGCTAATCTGGGCGCCAAAACGTGTCTCATCACGATGGACATGAATAAGATTGCACAAATGTCGTGCAATCCCGCCATTGGTGGAATCGCCAAAGGACAGATCGTGAGGGAGATAGACGCATTAGGAGGATACACAGGTATCGTCACAGATCGCTGTAGCCTTCAATTCAGAATGCTGAACCTCTCGAAGGGACCTGCGGTGTGGAGCCCTCGTTCTCAATGCGACAGGGCGAAGTTCATCTGGACTTGGCGAGAAATCTTGGAGAACATACCGAATCTACAGATATGGCAAGACCAAGCAAGAGAGTTAGTTGTTGATAATCAAGAAGTTCAAGGTGTAAAGACTTACTACGGAGCGGAGTTTAAGGCTAAGTGCGTCATTATCACAGCAGGCACATTCCTGAACGGTCTGATGCACATTGGTCGTGTGAAGATTCCTGGAGGAAGATGTGCCGAATCGGCTGCGCTGGAACTGACGGAGTCTATCACGAAACATGGCATCCGCGCTGGGCGCATGAAGACAGGCACGCCTGTGCGCATCGACAAGCGCAGCGTGAACTTCTCGCTGATGGAGAAGCAGGATGGCGATCACAACTTCCACAAGTTCTCTTATCTGCCAACAGAACACACGGCAGTGAGCGAACGCAATAACTTGCCTTGCTGGATTTGCTACACAAACACGGAGGTGCACGATGTGCTGCGCTCAGGACTCCCTGACTCACCACTCTACAATGGGCAGATTCAAAGTATCGGACCACGGTATTGCCCCAGCATCGAGACGAAGCTGCACACGTTCCCCGATAAGGACGAGCACATGCTTTTCCTCGAGCCTGAAGGAGAGACGACGAACGAGATGTATCTTAATGGCTTCTCTTCCTCGCTCCCATTAGACATACAGCTGACTGCTCTACGCAAGATTCCTGCATTTAGGAATCTGGAGATTTACCGCCCTGGCTATGCTATCGAATACGACTTCTTTGACCCTACGCAGCTTACTCATGCGCTTGAATCGAAGGTAGTGAAAAACCTCTTCTTTGCAGGACAAGTGAATGGCACAACAGGCTATGAGGAAGCGGCAGGGCAAGGCGTGGTTGCCGGCATCAATGCAGCCATCAACAGCAGTAAAGCGGACTTCACAAAAAGCAAAGACTATCCATCCGAGATTTCCAAGAAACAGAAGGTTGACACCCACAGCAACGCCGGCACCACTCTCCTCAACAACGGAGAACCATTCACTCTCGGACGCAACGAAGCATATATCGGAGTGCTTATTGACGACCTTGTAACGAAGGGAGTTGACGAGCCCTACCGTATGTTCACCTCTCGTGCCGAATACCGCATCTTGTTGCGCCAGGACGATGCCGACATGCGCCTTACGGAACGTAGCTACAAATTAGGATTAGCTTCCGAGGAACGGTACCAACTGATGACCTCAAAAAAGGAGAAGATAAAGGCCATCACAGATTTTGTGGCTAACTTCTCTATGAAGCCCTCGTTAATCAATCCCGCGCTGGAAACGTTGGGAACCACCCCACTCCGCCAAGGATGCAAACTGGAAGAGCTTTTAGGACGTCCCCAAATCAACATCAACAATATCACACCACACATCGACACTCTCCGAAAAGAACTGGAGCACGTCATTGGAGACGACCCTCGGCGCGAAGAAATCATTGAAGCGGCAGAAATACAAATCAAGTACAAGGGTTACATCTATCGCGAACAGCAAATGGCAGAGAAAATGATTCGCTTAGAGAACATCAAGATTCAAGGCAAGTTTGACTATCCAAACATGACTCAAATCTCCATCGAAGCACGCCAAAAGCTGCAAGCCATCCAGCCTGTCACGCTAGCTCAGGCCTCTCGCATCCCCGGTGTTTCACCCTCCGATATCAATATCATGCTTGTACTTATGGGTCGATAAGGCACATTGTTCCACGTGAAACAATACCACAACACTCCGAAAAAAACCAAGCAGTTACAAAAAGACATCAAACAAACTCTATAACAAAACAACTATGGAATTCAACACCAAGTATTTACTGGACCACCTTCGCTGCATTCCAGACTTCCCTAAGAAGGGCATTAACTTCCGTGACGTAACAACACTCTTCAAAGATGCCAAAGCGCTCGAAATAATGGAAGATATGCTTTACGAACTTTACAAAGACAAAGGAATCACCAAGGTAGTTGGCCTCGAGACTCGAGGTTATATCATGGGCTCTATCCTTGCACGACGCTTGAACGCAGGCTTTGTAATGGCTCGCAAACCCGGAAAGCTACCGGCTACCACCGTAAGAGAGAGCTTCACCAAGGAATATGGGACAGACGCCATCGAAATACACCTTGACTCTATCGAGCCAGACGACGTTGTTCTCCTTCACGATGACCTGCTCGCGACAGGCGGCACGATCAAAGCTGCATGGACACTCGTCAAGAAGCTCCATCCCAAGAAGTGTTATATGAACTTCTTGATAGAGATTCGCGACGAAGGCTTGCACGGCAGAGAAGCAATTGGAGAAGGCATCGAAATCACCACTCTTCTCTCTGTATAAGAAGTTCCTCACACGCAAGCGTTCCACACGTCGAAAAGTTGATTTTACAGTCAACAAGGCGTTGAACACATTTGCGTTACATACTGAGAATTGAGCAGTTAGAGGAGAATTGTTTCACGTGGAACAAAAGTAAAGCTTTAAGTGAACACGCTTAGCAAAACAAAGAACGAAGAAAGACTAAGGCGCCTCAAAGTGATTGTTAACAGCCTCACAGAAGAGCCTGGATGCTATCAATACTTAGATAAAGATGGCACGGTGATTTATGTGGGCAAGGCTAAGAACTTAAAGCGCAGAGTCAGCTCCTATTTCAACAATTCACCTAAAAACCACAAAACTCAGATTCTCGTCAGCAAGATTGAGGACATCAAGTACGTTGTCGTCCCGACAGATGAAGATGCACTGATTCAGGAGAACAATCTCATCAAGGAGCACCAGCCATTCTACAATATATTATTGAAGGACGGCAAGACCTACCCTTCCGTCTGCATCACAAACGAATACTTCCCACGCGTGATTAAAACACGAAATATAGACAAGAAAGCTGGTACCTATTACGGTCCTTTCAGTCATGCGGGCACACTATACGCAATGCTTGAGCTCATCGACAAATTGTACCAAGTACGCCTCTGCCACACCACAATTACCCCTGAAAGGATGGAGCAAGGCAAACTCAAGAAGTGCCTATACTACGACATTGGCAAGTGTAAGGCTCCTTGTCTCGGCTGGCAATCCAGAGAGGATTATCTGCGTCAAATCGATGAAATTAAGGAAATACTGAGCGGAAACACACGCCAATTATGTCAAAAGCTCATCGCAGAGATGAGCACCTTAGCAGAAGAAGAAAAATTCTTAGAGGCAGAAGCTATCAAGAAGAAGTACCTACTAGCTAAAGACTTTGACAGCAAGAGCCGCGTGATTACGAGCACGAACCAAAACATCGATGTATTCAGCATAGAAGACGATGAAAGCAAGGCATACGTCAACTACATGCATGTAGTAAATGGTTGTATTACCCGCGTTTTCACCAACGAATACAAGAAACGGCTAGATGAGACAGCAGAAGAGATACTCTCATTAGCGATCATTGACATGCGCGAACAATATGGCGATGAATCCAAAGAGATTGTGATACCTTTCGAACTTGATTTCACGCTGAAAGGCGCCACATTTATAGTACCGAAAGCGGGAGACAAGAAGAAACTTCTCTTCTTATCGGAAGCAAATGTGCGTCAATACCGCATTGATGCACTCAAACAAGCAGAGCGTCTTAATCCTGACCAACGGAACATCAATCTATTGAAAGAACTACAACGCAAACTCAAACTGCCTGAAATACCGATGCGAATCGAGTGTTTCGACAACTCCAACACTATGGGACAGGACGCCGTAGCGGGATGCGTTGTATTCATCGGCGGAAAGAAGTCAAAGAACGACTATCGCAAGTATAACATCAAAACTGTCATCGGGCCAGACGACTATGCTTCAATGAGCGAGGTAGTATTCCGCAAATATAGCCGCGCCATCGAAGAGAATACGCCCCTACCCGACCTCATCATCACAGATGGCGGCAAGGGACAAATGGAAGTGGTTAGGAAAGTGATAGAAGACCGGCTGCACTTGGATATCCCTATTGCCGGATTGGCCAAAGACAGTCACCACCGCACGAATGAACTGCTCTTCGGATTCCCTGCACAAACAGTAGGGATTGAGATGGACAGCCCGTTATTCAAGCTGCTTACACAGATTCAAGATGAAGTGCACCGTTTTGCCATCACATTCCATAAGCAAAAACGCGCCAAGCACAACACGGAGTCTGAGCTCGATAACATCAAGGGAATCGGCAACGCAACTAAAACTGCGCTACTCAAAAAGTTCAAGAGTTTGAAGAGAATCAAAGAAGCTGATTTTGAATCACTTGCAAATATAATTGGCACATCAAAAGCACAACTCATTAAAGATTATTATAACGAACAAAACATACAATAAAATATGAGAGCTGTACTACAACGAGTAACGCACGCTTCAGTCACCATAAACGGAGTGAAAAAGTCATCGATAGGCAATGGATACCTTGTACTTCTAGGATGCGAAAATGCAGACAATGAAGAAGATATAGAATGGTTGACAAAAAAGATATGCAATTTGCGCGTATTCGATGACGAGAATGGCGTGATGAATAAGTCCATACTTGACAAAGGAGGAGACATCTTGGTTGTCAGCCAGTTCACCCTTTGGGCAAGTTACAAGAAAGGTAACCGTCCGTCATATCTGCGTGCAGGAAGTCATGAAGTAACCATCCCGCTCTATGAACGTTTTTGCACGGTTTTATCGGAACAACTTGGTCATCAAGTAGCTACAGGGGAATTCGGTGCAGACATGAAGGTTGAGCTACTTAACGACGGTCCGGTGACCATCTGCATGGATACAAAGAATAAGGAATAAATCGCTCATTTCACCGAGTGAACACAAGAACAAAAAAGAAAAGCAATATGGAAGAAAACAAGTATTTCGAGGTTCTGAAGCAATATGATTTAGAACTAGATGACGAGAAAGTGAAGCGCCAGGTAGAGATTCTTCTGAAGGAGCATCTGGCGGAGAACAACACCAAGGAAGTGAAGCAGTTCCTGCTGAACAGCGTAGAGCTCACCACCCTAAAGACAACAGACAGCGAGGACAGCGTGCTGAAGTTCGTGGAAAAGGTAAACAGATTTGACGATGTCTATCCTGAACTAGGACACGTCGCCACTGTGTGTGTTTATCCTTGCTATGCCAAGATCTGCCACGACACACTGGAGAGTGAAGAGGTGGAAATCGCTTGCGTCTCGGGTAGTTTTCCGTCATCACAGACATTTCTGGAAGTAAAGATAGCAGAGACTGCGTTGGCGCTAAAGGATGGCGCCACAGAAATAGACATGGTGATTCCTGTAGGCAAGTTCTTGAATGGTGACTATGAGGGAATGTGCGATGAAATCGAAGAAATGAAGGCCCTTTGTGGTGATAAAAAACTGAAGACCATCCTTGAAACAGGATGTCTCAAAACTGCCACAAACATCAAGACAGCTAGCATCCTTGCCATGTATGCCGGTGCTGATTATATCAAGACTTCAACGGGCAAATTGGAGCCTGCAGCAACGCCCGAAGCCGCCTTTGTCATGTGCCAAGCCATTAAGGAATATTACGATAAAACGGGCATTCAGATCGGTTTTAAGCCCGCAGGCGGCATGAAAACTGTAGAAGACGCCCTCACCTACTACACCATTGTAAAAGAAGTGCTGGGAGAGAAATGGCTCACGAACCAATGGCTGCGCCTTGGTACAAGTTCACTGGCCAATAAGCTGCTCTCTGAGATTGAAGGTAAGGAAGTGAAGTTCTTCTAATAGATGCAAGAGAAAGGCTGAACTGCTTTGAGTCTTTTTCCTCAAGCACAAATAAGTAGTTTCTTGAAGCGCACAGATGCGTTGCCTACAAGCACAATGAAGACTTGCCCACAAGCACAATAAAGGCTTGCTCACAAGCACAATGAAAGCTTGCCTACAAGCACAAAAGAGTGATGCCCTAAAGCACCAAGGAACTACTTCAATAAACAGGGAAAAAGCTCACAAACATACACGAAGAAGGTATATCCTATACTTCTACAGAGCGACACACACAACCACATAATCGGTGTGACTCAGACCGGGATAGGCGATGTGACTCAGACCACCAACCTCGGTGTGAGTCACACCGTTTTCAGAACATAAAAAGCAGGCTTTCGGGCCTGCTTTCTTTATATATTCTATTGAAAAGGGTGAATCACAGTTCAGACTAAAGTGAACGATCAATCACATAGTCCACGTAGGCAATTAATGCTTGCTTAGCATCTGAATCAGGGAAAGAATCGAGCAAATCCTTTGCTTTTTGGGCATAGCTATTCATCACCGCCTCCGCATATTCAATGCCACCATTCGCCTTTGTAAACTCAACAAGAGTGTCTATCTCAGCTTGAGATACCATGCGTGATTTCACCTTACGTGCCAAAGCAAGCATTTCGTCGCTTCCGGAAACGAGCACAGCGTGAATAACGGGAAGCGTGAGCTTACCCTCCTTCATATCGTTGCCAGTAGGTTTTCCTATCGCTGCATCAGAGGAATAATCGAAGATATCATCACGAATCTGGAAACAAATGCCAACATTTTCTCCGAATTGAGCCATAATTCGTCGTACTGATTTGTCCGACGAAACAGAAAGTGCCCCTGCTTCAGCGCATGCAGCAAAGAGCGCAGCCGTCTTATTGCGAATGATATCAAAATAAACAACCTCGTCGATAGTCTGATTATTCACGTTGTGAAGTTGAAGCAGCTCGCCAGAAGAAAGGCTCTGTGCGGCATCAGACACAGAATTCACCAAGTCGACACTACCCGTCTTGGCAGCACAACGAAGTGCATTTGCAAGGATGAAATCGCCTACAAGAACTGCCACCTGATTGCTATATGCGCTATTGACAGATTCTTGCCCACGACGTTCAGCGCTTTCGTCGACCACATCATCATGGATAAGGCTGGCTGTGTGGAAGAACTCAAACGTAGCTGCAGCATAGATGGAATCTTCATTTACTGCACCACCAATCAGTTTAGCGGCCAGCAACGTAAGCATTGGACGCATCATTTTCCCCTTCCTGTTAGCGATAGTGGCCAGCACTTCACACAAGAGAGGGTTCGTGTGCACCATGTATGAGTCAAACACCTGACGATAGGTGTCCATCTCGGATTCAATTGGCTTTCTGATATGTTGCAATACGTCCATCTTTACAAAAAACATCTGCAAAGTTAGCGCTTTTTCCAAATATAATTCGTAAGTTTACACACAAAATGGAAAAGGCATGGCAAAATTGTTTCTTCTCGATGCTTACGCATTGATTTATAGAGCCTACTACGGCTTCATCAAGAATCCCCGCATCAACAGCAAAGGCGAAAATACTTCAGCAGTGCTAGGCTTCGTCAACACGCTGGAAGAGATTCTCACCAAGGAGAATCCCGAATACATCGGTGTAGCATTCGATCCACACGGCCCAACATTTCGCCACGAGACATTCGCCGAATACAAGGCGCAGCGCGAAGAAACACCCGAAGGCATCCGCTTTGCCGTACCCATTATTAAAGATGTATTGAAAGCCTACCGCATCCCCGTATTGGAAGTTCCAGGCTTTGAAGCAGACGATGTAATCGGCACATTGGCAAAACAAAGCGAATCCATCGAAGGAATTGACACCTATATGATGACTCCCGACAAGGACTATGGGCAACTTGTAGCTGAACATGTGAAAATGTACAAGCCTCGACATGATGGTGGCTTCGATATCATGGGCGTGAAAGAGGTGACGGAGAAGTATGGCATCAACAATGTGAACCAAGTCATCGACCTTCTAGGTTTGATGGGCGACTCATCCGACAACTATCCTGGCTGCCCGGGCGTAGGCGAGAAGACAGCCGTGAAACTCATCAACGAGTTTGGCAACATCGAAGGACTCTTAGCCAACATCGACCAGCTGAAAGGAGCGATGAAACGGAAAGTGGAGGAACATGTGGACGACATCAAGCTATCGAAGTACCTCGCAACCATACGTACCGACGTGCCCATCACCCTCGACCTCAATAACCTCAAGCGTGAATCCATCGACGAAACTGCCTTGAAAGAAATTTTCGAACGGCTAGAGTTCCGTACCCTAAGCAGAAAACTTTTCAGCGATGGAAAAGACACAAATGGAGAAAAGGAGCAAGCAGGAGCAAGGAACAAGCGACAAGGAGCACAAGGCGATCTTTTCAGCGGTGACCTCTTCGGTGGACCCGCGCCAACCTCGCAACCCTCCCTTTTTGACGCCCCTAATACTGCGCTCAATTCGAGCGAGGGGCAAGGCGATTTGTTTTCGTCGAATCTCAGCGACATAACATCAACAAGCCATAATTACCAGCTCGTTGATTCTGAGGAAGAAATGGATTCGCTAATTGCAAAATTATTGACTTCCGATTCCATTAGTCTAGATACAGAGACTACTTCCGTGGACGCTATGGCGGCAAAACTGGTGGGATTGAGCTTTGCAGTGGAAGAAGGAAGTGCATTCTATATACCCATTCCCTATCATGAAGAGTGGACAGGCAGCGAGTTTGAAGAATCGTTAAGGATTGTTAACAAGTTCAAACTGGTGTACGAGTCAGACCAAATCCTAAAGATTGGACAGAACATCAAGTACGACATGATGGTGCTCGCCAACTATGGCATTCACCTTGAGGGCAAGATGTTCGACACGATGATTGCGCATTATATCATCGCACCCGAGCTGCGCCACAATATGGATTACCTCGCGGAAGTATATCTCAAGTATCAAACTATCCACATCGACACCCTCATCGGCTCGGGCAAGAAACAACGCTCCATGCATGAGCTCGACCCCAAAGAGGTGTACGAGTATGCAGCAGAGGATGCCGATGTGACGCTGAAGCTGAAAAACATTCTGGAGAAGGAACTGCTGGAGAAGGGGCTTTGGAAACTGTTCAACGAGGTAGAAATGCCGCTGGTGCCTGTGCTGGCAAGGATGGAGATGAATGGTGTACGCATCGACGAAGCCTCTCTGTCGGAAACTTCACGAGTGTTTACAGAGCGCATGGAAAGCATCGAACGAGAAATACGCGAAGTGGCAGGAGAGGAACTGAACATCAGCTCTCCGAAACAAGTGGGCGAACTCCTCTTTGACAAGCTAAAAATCGACGCCAAACCCAAGAAGACAAAAACAGGACAATATGTAACTGACGAAGCCACTCTGCTTGCGCTGAAGAGCAAGCACCCCGTGGTGGAGAAGATACTGGATTATCGTGGTTACAAGAAATTGCTGAGCACCTATATTGACGCGCTCCCTCAGCTGGTAAACCCGCGCACAGGCCACATACACACATCTTACAACCAAGCAGTTACAGCCACAGGAAGACTCTCTTCAAGCAGTCCTAACCTGCAGAACATCCCCATCCGTGACGAGAATGGAAAGGAAGTGCGTAAAGCCTTCATTCCTGACCAAGGAGAGCTCTTTTTCTCTGCCGATTACAGTCAGATAGAATTGCGATTGATGGCTCATTTGAGCCAAGACCACAATATGGTAGAGGACTTCAACAGCGGACACGATATCCATCAGGCCACAGCAGCCAAAATCTTCAAGGTGGACATCAAGGATGTGACGAGCGACATGCGCCGCAAGGCCAAGACTGCCAACTTCGGCATCATCTACGGAATCTCCGCCTTCGGATTGGCCGAGCGCATGGAGGTGAGCCGCAGCGAAGCCAAACAACTCATTGACGACTACTTTGCCACTTATCCGGGCGTGAAAGCGTACATGGACCAGAGCATCGAGAAAGCCCGCGAATTGGGCTACACAGAGACCCTTCTCGGACGTCGCTGCCAACTGCCCGACATCAACTCGCGCAACGCTGTGGTGCGCGGCTATGCTGAACGAAACGCCATCAATGCTCCTATTCAGGGAACTGCCGCCGACATTATCAAGGTGGCGATGATACGCATCGACAAGCGAATGCGCAAAGAAGGTCTGCGCTCAAAGATGATACTGCAAGTGCACGACGAACTCAACTTCTCCGTCGTGCCCGAAGAGAAAGAGATGCTGCAAGCATTGGTTATCAACGAGATGCAGAACGCCATCCAGCTCTCCGTGCCCCTCTTTGCAGACTGCGGATGGGGCACCAACTGGCTTGAGGCACACTAAATCCAATAGCACTTTCCCATCGTTCACGCACGATGGGAAAGCCCATTATTTACCTCAAACACAAACCAAGCGAATCAAGCAGAATTCCCCATGTGGCAAAGTCTCGCTGCATTCATATTATTGTTGTTATACGCGCATGACGTAAAGGCACAACAGACCTTTACGGCCCTTTCCTACAACATCGAGAACGCGTTCGACACCATCCACGACGAGGGAAAGCAAGACTACGAATTCTGTGCGGGCGGAGAACGGAGATGGAACAAGCAGCGCTTGTTCAAGAAGCTGATAGCCATAGGCAAAGTCATTGTGGCCGCCGACGAGCAGAAGCCCGTTGACTTGATAGGCCTCTGCGAAGTTGAGAACGACACGGTGATGACCTACCTCACTGAACACACTCCGCTGAAGAACCTCGGCTACCGCTACATCATGACTCACTCCAGCGACAAGCGTGGCATCGATGTCGCCCTGCTCTACTCGCCATTTACGTTCTATCCTGTTGAGGTTCAAGACATACATCCTCACGCAGGCAATAGGAACACACGCGACATTCTACATGTGGCAGGCATCATTGCCAAAGGCGATACACTTGATGCTTACGTGCTCCATTTGCCTTCCAAACTGGGCGGCGGAGAGGCACAACAAGTCAGCATGAACATCTGTCAGCAGCTCCTCTCACACGCCGATTCTGTATGTGCATCGCGCCAGTGCCCCAACCTCATCATCATGGGCGACTTCAATGCCGAAACTAATTCGCCACAACTCAAGCTGCTCACTCAAAGCCGCAGCCTTACTGACAGGACTGTCGATCTTGAACCTGGCACCTATAAGTATCAAGGAGAATGGTCCACGATTGACCACATTCTCACCCATACCACTACCCTCTCCCACCTGCTGACACGCATCCTCACCTTCCCCTTCCTCACCGAGCCAGACCCACTCGGCAACAACGAGAAACCTTACCGAACGTATCGTGGACCCAACTATCTCGGCGGTCCCAGCGACCACCTCCCTGTGGTAAGTGTCTTCCAAATGAGGTAGCCTCTATTCACTTCACATTATTGTTCAATATGTACGCGCCTTGTGCCACTTTTCCGGTGTGAGTCACACCGCACAGTACGGTCTGAGTCACACCGATTTTGAGGCATATACTGCTGGCCATTTTGTACAATTCCTGCACACCTATTGCCAACAAGGGCGCAGAACATGAATCAGGAACAAAGAAAGCGTGAAAACCACCTCTGCAAGAAAGCAGAAAGATGCACTCAAGGCAATGGGCCTCCCGCTGGGCGATGTCCGGCGAGACGCACGTCTAGGCACCACTTGTGCTTTCGCCGCGACGCTGAGAAAGAATAAAACCGAATGAATTTGTTTTTTCTCCCACTTATTCGTATCTTTGTACCCAAATTTGCATTTGACAAAATGGTAACCATCAAGAAAGTAGAAACAAAGAAAGAACTGAAACAGTTCATCCGTTTTAATTACGAATTATATAAAGACAACCCCTATTCCGTGCCCGACTTGTATGAGGACATGCTGAACACGTTCTCTGACAAGAACGCAGCAATGGAATTCTGCGAGGCAGCCTATTTCCTGGCATATAAGGATGGGAAGCTGGTAGGCCGCGTGGCAGCCATCATCAACAAGAAGGCGAACAAGACGTGGAACCTGAAGAATGTGCGCTTCGGCTGGATAGACTTTGTAGACGACGAGGAAGTGAGCGAGGCGCTGCTGCAGACGGTGGAAGCATGGGGAAAGGAGCGCGGAATGGACACCATTCAAGGTCCGCTGGGCTTCACCGACATGGATGCAGAAGGCATGCTGATTGAAGGCTTCGAGGAGCTTTCAACAATGGCCACCATCTATAACTATCCTTACTATCAGAAGCACATTGAGCGACTAGGCTTTGAAAAGGATGCCGACTGGATAGAGATGCTGATGACTGTGCCCAAAGAGACAGGGCTGCCCGAACGGCTCAAGAAGATTGCCGAAATCGTGATGAAGAAGTACGACCTGCGCATCAAGAAATACACGTCGGCCAAGAAGATTGCGAAAGAATATGGCCAAGAAATCTTCTCGGTCATCAATGAGGCCTTCAAGCCTCTGTTCGGATACAGCGAGCTGAGCCAGAAACAGATAGACCAATACGTGAAGATGTTCCTTCCCGTGCTCGACCTGAAGCTGGTGAGCCTCGTGACAGAAGCAAACGGCAAGCTGGTGGCTGTGGGCATCTCCATGCCATCTATGTCGAAGGCGCTGCAGGCCGCCAAGGGAAAGCTCACGCCATTCGGCTGGTGGCACCTGCTGAAGGCACTGAAATTCAAGAAGCCCAAGGTGCTCGACCTCCTGCTGGTGGGCGTGCTGCCTGAATACCAAAGCAAGGGCGTGAACTCCATCCTGTTCTACGACTTGCTGCCCATCTATGTGTCTGAGGGCTATGACTACGTGGAGACCAACCCAGAGCTGGAAGAAAACGAAAAGGTGCAGCAGCAGTGGATCTATTTTGAAAGAAGACAGCACAAGAGAAGAAGGTGCTACAAGAAGGAGATAAAATAATGGCAGAACAGAATCTGAACAACACCACCCCCGATGCAGCCTATGGTGATGCCAACATCATCACGCTGACAGGCGTGGAGCACATCCGCCTGCGTCCAGGCATGTACATCGGCCGCCTAGGCGACGGAAGCCATGCCGAAGACGGCATCTATGTGCTCTTGAAAGAGATAGTCGACAACAGTATCGACGAGTTCAAGATGCAGGCCGGCAAGCGCATCGAGGTGGAAGTGCAGGACAACCGCGCCGTGACGGTGCGCGACTATGGCCGTGGCATTCCGCAAGGCAAGATGATTGAGGCCGTCAGCATCTTGAACACAGGTGGTAAGTACGACTCGAAAGCATTCCAGAAGTCCATCGGCCTGAACGGCGTGGGTACCAAGGCCGTGAACGCGCTGTCCAACCGCTTCGAGGTGAGAAGTTACCGCGACGGTGTGGTGCGCACGGCTGTGTTTGAAAAAGGCAAGCTGGTGGACGATAAGACGGAGAAGACAAATGAGGAGAACGGCACCTACATCTATTTCCAACCCGACGACACCTTGTTCCTTAACTATAAGTTTCAGGATGAGTTCGTAAGCAACATGCTGCGCAACTACACCTACCTGAACACAGGACTGGAAATCTTCTACAACGGCAGCCGCATCGTGAGCCGCAACGGTCTGAAAGACCTCCTCAAGGACACGATGGACGCCACCCCACTCTATGATATCATCCACCTGAAGGGTGACGACATTGAGATAGCATTCACCCACACCAATCAGCAATACGGCGAGGAATACCATTCATTTGTGAATGGTCAGCACACCATTCAGGGAGGTACCCATCAGAGTGCCTTCAAAGAACATATTGCCAAGACCATCAAGGAGTTCTACAGCAAGAACTATGAGTACAGCGACATTCGCTCAGGCATCATTGCCGCAATAGCCATCAACGTGCAGGAGCCGCAATTCGAGTCACAGACGAAAATCAAGCTGGGCTCACTCACAATGGAGCCCAATGGCGGCATCAGCGTGAACAAGTTTGTGGGCGACTTCATCAAGATGGAAGTCGACAACTACCTGCACAAAAATCTTGATGTGGCAGAGGTTCTTGAAGAGAAAATCAAGAATAACGAACGAGACAGAAAAGCTATTGCAGGAGTAACAAAACTAGCACGCGAACGGGCAAAGAAAGCCAACCTGCACAACCGCAAACTGCGCGACTGCAAGATACACCTGAACGACGCCAAGGGCCCTCTAAAAGAGGAAAGCTCCATCTTCATCACCGAGGGCGACTCAGCCAGCGGCAGCATCACCAAGAGCCG
>AUXO015858459.1_pt1 | contig 17584 bp, 28 predicted proteins | sample 768731 | NCBI WGS metagenome assembly AUXO01 (sample SAMN02715735, study PRJNA202380) | gut metagenome | biome: sheep rumen | host: Ovis aries | place: New Zealand: Palmerston North
AGGTGCAACAGGCGCTCAAGGACCTCAGGGCGTAAAAGGTGACACAGGTGCAACGGGGGCTCAAGGATCCGATGCGATTTCTATGACGATAACGAGTGACAAGGGCACTACATTCAAGAACAGTTCAGGCTCTACTGTCATGACAGCACACGTCTTCAGAGGAGGCGCCGAACTTTCAGATGAGGATGTGGCTAGGATCGGGCTTATACGATGGTATAAAAATGGAAGTTCTGTTGGCACGGGCAGGACACTATCGATCGCTGCTTCCAGCGTTGATAGCACATCCGTATATGGTGCAAGACTGGAGGCATAATGACACAGACATTTAAATATCCTAATTTACTTACAGGATCACGATCTGGAGCCGGATGGACATATCCGAACGGGGGTATTGACGTGATCCATCGCCATGTTCTTTACAACAACACAAATAAAGAGAATTACATATATTCACCGTTGGTTTCTTTGAAGCATGGAATCACATATGCATTCTCAGCGTACTCGGCGAATACCGAGAATTGCGCTGGGATAGACATGTTTGTTTTATATGAAAAAATTGTCGATGGATGGATTGCGGTAACTAATACTCATTGTGCAAAAGGTCCTGGGGGGGGGTGGGTTATTTGTATCTTCTCTCTCCCAACCGCCTCTCCAGAGGGGAATTACCAAATTCGATTCGACAACAATGGCTCAACAGATGGAAAGAATGCGATCATCTGGTTCGACAGCCCAATGCTGTGTATTGCTTCGGAGCCGCACGCATGGGCTCCGGCAGAAGGGGAGGTGTTGGAGTAAATGATCGATGAGCATAGGAATAGGAACAACCTGCTGAGCGGGACCATGGACTGGTCTGGTGAATGGGTTCGATCATTTGCATGGCACGCTGACGGGACGCACGATGGTTTCACCGTCATGACGAGAACAGGTGAATGGTGCGGCTTATGCAAGCCAGTAATGCTCACCGCGGGGCATACGTACACCTTCTCGGCGTGCGTGAAGGTCGAGCCCGGACAAGGACATATTGTGCAAATATATACGGCAGTAACCCAGCCCGGCGACAACGACCTCGCGACCAATGAGTTCGTCAACTCAAACAGTAAGTCATTTTATGACGCGGCCGACGGTAGCTGGCGCGTCATAAGCCATACTTTCACTCCGACGGCGTCAAAGCGCGCATACGCGCGAGTTGAGGTGCCTGGCAATTACACTTTGAGCATATGCGCATATATGCTGGTCGAGGGTGATACACCGGCCGCATGGGCACCCGCCGAGGGCGAGATGCTGGCTGCTGATGTGGGGGGGGTGGCGGCATGAGTAGCAACCTCCTAAATGGAATAACTCCAAGCATAATTAACGGCGCGACAAAAGACGGAAATGACTACATTATCCCAAAATACTCCAGCACAACCAAAGACCATAAAGACGGTTTAGTCTATAACATTCAAATCCCAAAGCAGACTGGCAACCGAAAGCTATATGTAGGTTTTGGGCATAAGGCTATATCGGCAAGCAACATTGGGGTTTTGTCTTTAATTGGATATAAAGATGATGGTGGTCACGTTAACTGGGCATCAACCAATACTGGTAACACAAATACTGCTTGGAATTGGTTCTCTAGTTATATTGTCATTCCAGCAGGTATGACGCCATACGCATTCGTCATCGCTACCGTTAATGGCAACGGCGGAATGCGCATAACAAACGTCACGCTTTCCTATGATGCTCCTGTTGTTCTGGCTATGTCAGATATAACTGCGACAAATGTCAAGGACGGTAAGTCGCCGACCGTTTCGGTCTCGAAGTCAGGGACAGTCACAACGATTGTGGTGACAAACGCTGATGGTTCAAAAACCACGCAAACGGTAAATGACGGCGTCAATGGTACTCCAGGAGCTAAAGGTGCTGACGGAAGAACGCCGTATTTCCATGTTAAATACTCGAACGATGGCGGCAAGACCTTCACCACGAACAGTGGAGAAACTATTGGAACGTATATTGGTACTTGCACCGATTATAATTCGTCGGATCCGACTTCCGTTAGTTCCTATACGTGGGCACGAATCAAGGGTGATACAGGTGCTACCGGTTCTCAAGGCGTCTCAGTCAGCAAAATTGTTACATATTATAAACTTCAGGCTAGCTCAGCATCTGCTCCTGCAAGCCCGGCATCTTCTACAAGTGATTGGTCAACCACGGAGCCGGCATTCTCAGCTGGTTCAACAAATACTCTTTATACCTGTGAACAGAGCACGTATAGCAACGGTGCAGTTGTCTGGGGAAGTGTCCAGAAGAGCTCATCTTATGAAGCTGCCAAAGAAGCTTACAACAAATCCGTAACCGCCCAGAATACTGCGAACAGCGCCAACAACAACGCAAACGCGATAAAGAACAATATCTATGTTCCAAACACGACAACGATCAATGGCGGAAAGATCGCTACTGGTAGCATCAAGGCTGCTCAGATTGATGTTAATGATCTGTTTGCTCAAACGATTAATGCGACTGGTACGATCAAGGGCGCTAGATTGATATCTGACAAAGGTCGCATTGCAGGCTGGAATATTGACACCGATGCCTTCTGGAATAAAGACGAACAATCAGATAACACTCATACAGCTGTTCTTGGAAATGGAACAGAGTTAAACTCAATTATATTTACTGATGAAAACGGTAATCCGTATACCGATGGTAACGGAGTAGAGTATTCGATGGACGACGGTGTCGTGCTTGCTGTTGAATCGGCAGGAGCGAACGGTGTAAACCCGGATGTTCCATTCTATGTTCGTAACGATGGTTATGCCTATCTGAAGAAGGTTTATATTTCAGGAGAAAGCGGAAGTAAGATTGACGCTGATCTCATAGTCGGAAAGATACGAGCCGATCAACTTGATGCTCAAGGAATAAAAGTGAATGCTGCTGATATTATTGGTCGACTTGGTGCAAACCAAATAGACGCAAACAACTTGACTATAAACGCTGGAAATATTCGCGGCAAGCTTACTGCGAATCAGGTCGATGTCAATAATATATTTGCTCAGAATGTTAATGCAACCGGAATAATAAACGGCGGAACGATCAAGGGGGCGACTATAACCGGTGCTACTGGGTCATTCACGGGATCGATCAATGCGACAGAGATTACCGCGAAGTCATCAATAAGCGTGTATGGAGGCTCGTGGAGTGGCACTGAAACTGCTGTCCAATCTGTATACATGGCCAACACAATTTTTTCTCAGTTATTTCCGAATAGTATGGCCGTTCAAATCGGATTATCTGCCGTAGACAATCCATCAGGCTATAATCCAGCTGGTGGAGCTGGAAATGTATACGTTGGAAATCTTTACAGTGGCTATGTTACTTGTATTAACGGGTTAAATAATTACTCTTCCCGCGTCATCAAAACCAACATCGTACCCGAGTCAGAAGAATCTGCCAGACGTATCTTGGATTTGGATGTCGTGAAGTTCGACTATAAGCCAGGAGTCTGTCCGGATAGTTCAAGGTTTGACAGGCGGGGACTGATCGCTGAAGATACTCTGAACGTCATGCCGGAGATCGTTTATATTCCGGATGAGTATAAGAAGAATGGCTACACTGGCGATAATACGAAGGTTCCGTCAATTGACTATACCAAGCTTATCCCAGATCTGGTCAAAATGGTTCAAATTCAGCAGAAGCAGCTCGATCGAGTACCGAAGAATACAGCTGGTACTACAACACTATACTTCGCTGATTCCGATCACGTCATTATATTCTCTAGAAGCCAAGCAGATGCGACAGCTGTTGTTCGGGTATGCAACGCTGAATTCCGCGAAAGCGATCCTATCTTTATTAAAGATGTTGTATTTAGCATTGAATCAGATTCATGGCTCGTCTACATCGACAAGAAAACCACTGGATATTTGAAAGTAAATTACACAATTACAGTTCAGGAGGAATCGTAACATGCTTAGTGTGCATAGAACTATTACTGTATATGGACGTTCAGTTATTGACGGCATTGAAGTTGAGGGGTATCAGGCGACAATTGACGAACAGAAACCAGATGATGTCGTCTTCAACTCTTGGCAGATAGACCCATCAGCATACAAGGAAAATCGACTTGTGTGCCGACTGGATCGGGGCGACTTCGAAGACAGAGTCTACAAATACCAGGAAAAGATGATCCAGGAAAATCTCGAAGTCGACACTGGAAGCGCTTCTAATACTGAATCATCAGAACCGACTGAGACATCTACGGCAACAGAACCGACCACGACTACAACAACGACAGGAGATGATACAAATGGCTGATACGAAAAAGTCATTAGCGCAAGTACCTGCCGGATCGGCCACGACCGGATCATCTTTACTTGGTGTGGATAGCGGGGCCATAAAGCGGTTTCCGATAACGGCTCTTGCGAATCTGTTATATCCGGTTGGAAGCTATTACTGGTCGTCTAATCCGACCGATCCAGGAACTCTGTTTGGCGGAACGTGGGAACAGATTAAAGATCGTTTTGTCTTAGCCGCAGGAGGTTCGTATACGGTTGGATCTACCGGAGGTGAAGCAACACATACACTTACTGTGAACGAGATGCCAAGCCATACTCATGATGTATATTTTCAGAACGATGATTTTAATAACTCAGCCGGAGGCGGACTTGGTTTAACGCACGATGGTACAACTGCTGAGAATAACTATAAGACAACTAGAGCAACCGGTGGCTCTGCCGCTCACAACAATATGCCACCATACATTGTTGCGTATTGCTGGCACAGAACTAAATAAGGAGGTTACGGCATGGCAAATACTACAAAAAATCTTTCTGCAGTCGATAAAACAGCATCCAGTGATGTCTCCTCCGCCAACATGCTCTGCGTATCGAACGGGAATGTAAAACAGCTTCCCGGTTATATTCAGCAGATCGATAAAAATAAGAATGACATTGCATCTATGATGCTGAAGATTTATCCGGTTGGGGCGATCTATATTTCAGCAAGCGCCACCAATCCAGGAACTCTGTTTGGAGGAACATGGGAACAGATCAAAGGCCGATTCTTGGTCGCTGTCGGTGCACTTGAAGAGAACAATAACACTTACTTTGGCACTGTAAAAGCAGGAGATGTAAACTGTCCAGCTGGTGAAAAAGGCGGAGAAGCTTGGCATACTCTGACTGTCAACCAGATGCCGAGTCATGACCATCGCGACATGCGATGGGGAGGTTCAAGTGGAAACGAGAATGGTTATTTCGGCGTAAACGCTGGATCTGAGACGTCCGGAAGACAAGCCACATGGTACTTTAACTATGCATCAGGGGCTGCTCAAGCATATTTTAAAACCGGTTTCTCAGGAGGCAACGCCGCTCACAACAACATGCCGCCGTATTTGGCAGTATATATGTGGAAAAGGACTGCTTGATATTTCCGATAGGAGGCATTATGGCTACAACAAGTAACAAATTATCAAATGTGCCAAAACCATCTTATAGTGATCGTATAGCATCTGACGCAAACCTTCTTTATGTATCAAGATCGGTGGGTAATGTAAAGCAAGCGATGCTGGTCGACATGGTATATCCCGTTGGTTCCATTTATATTTCGGTTAACACTACCAATCCCGGTTCGTTATTCGGAGGAACATGGGAACAGATTAAAGATCGCTTTATCTTAGCAGCTGGAGGTTCGTATACGGTTGGATCTACCGGAGGTGAAGCAACACATAAACTTACTGTGAACGAGATGCCGAGTCATCGTCATAGCATAACAGTGTACGCTTCAGAAGATGGGCTTAGTGGAAAAACACTTCAAGATGCTGAACAAGGGAAACCGTTGGCTGCGAGATGGAACGAGTATGGCAGTTTAAGCAGTGAAAAAAACAATGAGCAGCGTATCAATCTTACAGGTGGAGGAGCTGCTCACAACAACATGCCACCATACCTGTCCGTGTACATGTGGAAAAGGACAGCATAAGAATCGAGGTAATAGATGATAATAGACGTGATACATGATTGGATCGGTTTAATTATCCAATTCGGTACGCTCATCACAATGCTATGGGCTGCCGGAAAATTCTTAGACCGACCAAACCAGACACAGAATGAAAGAATCACTCTGCTCGAAAGACGCGCAGACACAATAGACAAGCGATTAGAGAAAGATGAGGCTCATTTCAAGCAGATCGACAAAGGAAACGCTGTATTGTTCAGTTCACTTCTTGCCATCATGGATGCCTTGATATCCGGAGACAATAAGGAAGAACTGACGAAACAACGAACCAAATTGTACAATTATATTTCCGGTCTTGATAACGGAGGTTGATTATGGCAGATCTCAAAACAGTCTGGAAAGCATTAAAAGACGCTGGCATGACAGATGCTGGCGCAGCAGGTTTGATGGGAAATCTCAAGGCTGAGTCCGGTATTATTCCGAATCGTCTTGAGATTCTTTGTATGCAAAGATACCGGGAGCGACTCGGAAAGATATATTCAGATGAGTCCTACACAGCTGCGGTTGATAATGGACTTATTAGTCGTTCTGAATTCTTGTCACCGATGGGAAAGCAGTATGGATACGGACTAGCACAGTGGACATCTCCGAATCGAAAAGCTGGCTTATACGACCTTGCTCAGTCGAAGGGAACTTCGGTCGGAGATCTAAGCACTCAGCTTGAATATTTGGTACACGAGCTAAAAACCAGCTACAAGTCGGTTTGTTCAGTATTGACATCCACAAATAAGGTTCAGGCGGCATCTGACGCAGTCCTTATTCACTTCGAACAACCGGCAAATGCTCAGGCCATGAGAAAGGAACGCACGAATTATGGGTATCAGTACTATAGCCAGTTTGCATTGAAAGGAGATGATCCAGTGCCTACTGTAACTGCTGACAAGATCCTTGATATTTACAGATCATGGATCGGATACTCCGAAGCGAATGGGAAGCATAAAAAGATTGTTGACCTATATAATTCGCACAAACCTTTGGCACGAGGATATGCTGTAAGATATTCTGACTCGTGGTGCGATACTTGTCTGTCAGCGGCATTCATTAAGGCTAATGCCGTAAATCTTATCGGCGGAACTGAGTGCGGAGTAGAAGAACACGTAAAGATATTTAAGCGTGCTGGAATATGGCTTGAGGATGGGACAATTACGCCGAAACCAGGCGATATCATCGTTTATAACTGGGACCAGAAGACTCAGCCAAACGACGGATATGCTGACCATATCGGGATCGTTGAATCCGTCTCAGGAAACACGATTACGACAATTGAAGGAAACTACAAAGACGCTGTTGGAAGACGTACGATCGCTGTCGGTAACGGCCAGATCAGAGGATACGCCAGACCAAAATACGCAAAATCGACCACAAAAATAACTACAAAACCAAACGTAGAAAAGAAACCAGCAACATCGACCAATTCAACAGGACCGAGCAAGAAACCAAAATGGGTCGGAGCATCCAAGATTAACGGTCTGAACGTTCGAACCTGGGCAGGAACCGAATTCAAGAACATCATGGCTTGGCCGAAGCTGAATAAGGGTAATCTGGTTGATGTCTGTGATACAGTCAAATCAGCAGCAGGAGAAGACTGGTATTATATTCGGATTGGCACGTACGTATTCGGGTTTGTCATGGCGAAGTATATCAAGAAAGTGTAATGGCGATGAAAGCATGGCGAAAGCTTACTAAAACAAGATATTTGAAGATTGTAGTGACCGGGCTCGTTGGCTCGGTCATTCTTTTTACGGTACTGATGATCGTTTGCTATTTCTTAACCGGTAGTGTTCCCGATTCTCTTGTAGAAAACTTCTACCGTTGGTGCGGCGTTGAGGGTGGAGCAACGATGATCATCGAGGTAGCAGACAAGATATTCCCTGACAAATCCAGAAAGAGAAAGGATAATAATAATGAAGAAAGAGGATCTGATTCGGAAGCTGAGCTCTCGTAAATTCTGGGCAATGCTGGCATCACTGGCAGTCTGTATCTGCGCGTTCTTTGCGCTTCCGGATGTAGACGTAGCAAAGATCACAGCGCTGATTGGAGCGTTCGGTGATATTGCGGTATACATGCTGTCTGAAGCGCTTGTCGATTCTGCAAACAGCACGAAGAACACGATCGTGACAGAAGAGACCAAGGCGTTCAATACACAGATTCACAAATCGTTGAACCCGAACGAAAGCTCCAGAACGACGATTAAGGGCGTTACGACACAGGAGGATACGGAATGACGTTCTTCCTAGGGGTCATCGGAATTGCTATATGTACATTCGGAATTGTAGCTGATGCTGCATTTCTAATCATGACAGCGATTCAGCACACAGACGACAATCTTCTGTGATATTTTGGTATGGTCAATACAAAGGGATTGCTGAAATATGCAGTCCCTTTTATTTTTCGTATACAAAACTATACCGGAGGTGTTGTATGATATTCACGAGATTACTACCTCGATTTACCCATTCTGGAGGAGATATGGGTAAGGATTTGAATGGGAACGAATTGGGAAAAGGTATCCGTCAACGATCGGACGGGTTATATGAGGTTCGATATACAGATGAAAACGGAAGGAGGCGGTCCAAGTATACTAAAGCACTTGATAAACCGGTACGAACGTTGAATGACTGGTTCGATACGTGGCTGGCAGTGTATCACCCAAACTGCAAGCCAGTAACGATTGCACGATATAAGGCTCTGTATAATCATGTGCGTGACACAATCGGAAGACGTGATATTTCAGGACTAACGCCGTTTGATATGCAAAAAGCAATCAACGAAATACCATATCAAACTACAACTAACCAATTATCAACGATGCTGTCCAATAGTATGGCTGAAGCTCAATCACAAGGTCTGATACAGACGAACCCGGCGAATCACATCATCGTTGGCAAGCGCCATAAAGCCAAACACAATCGAGCGTTAACTGAAAGCGAGATCCAGCGATTATATTCTGCAACTGAGAAAAGCAGCTATTTGCATTCAATCCTCGTAATTGGGTTGCATACAGGAATGCGAATCAGTGAAATCCTTGGGCTGCAATGGGCTGATGTTTCGTTCGAAAGAAAGCGTATACATGTGACCGGCACACTGGCATACATTGACGGTCAGTTTGTACGGACTGATCCGAAAAGTCTTTCCAGTGACCGTTATATTCCGATTGACGATGAAGTGCAGAATGAGCTAACAAGACAACAGATCCGCAAGAAACGTATTACTGCCAAATACAAAAGCCAAGATGGAATGGACGATTTGATATTTGTAACGAGACAGAATAAGCCAATATACCGGTCAAGTGTAAACCATGCGTTGAATACCCTTTGCGACAAACTTGATATTCCTCGTATCACGACGCATACAATGCGACATACGTTTGCAACCAACTGTATTAAGAATGGAATAAACCCGAAGATTGTGCAGATGGTGCTAGGTCATAAGTCAATCCAAACGACTATGGACACCTACTGCAATCTTACGTATGACGACATTGTGGAAGCGATGAACGGGGTAAAATGGGGTAAAAAAGAGCAGTACGATACAATATAAAAGCCGCGTATTTCCTAAGGTTTTGGGTTTCGTGATACAAAATACACATTCTGAGTATATTACAATGCAGAAATGCTGTATATATCAGTATTTTTTAGTCTGTTGAGCGTTTAATAATGGGGTAAATGGGGTAGTAATTTTCGATGCTGACTATCTGACATAATAAATGATGTAACCAGCTAGAGATCGTACAAGGAGGTAAACATGGGATCTCAAAAAGTAAGAACAGTTACATCACAAACAAATCCATATTATGTCAGCAAGCATCGAATGCTTGAGCTACAGCATTTCTGTTTACAATATCAAGATTGGAAAGAACGACGACAGCAATTATATTCAGAACAAGAGAGAACGTCATGGAGAAGTAACGACACCAAACAATCAAATAGAAACACCGAGAATGATCCTACTGGAGAGATAGCAGTAAGGATCATTTTTTATAGCCAAAAAATTGAGCTGGTCGAGAACACAGCAAAAGACGCTGGAGAAGACCTGTGGAAATATTTGCTGCTTGGGGTAACGAAGGGTCTGTCATATCCTACGTTGAAATCAGTGTATAGCATTCCTTGCGGAAAAGATGCTTACTATCGATGCTATCGAAAGTTCTTTTATATTTTGGACAGACGACGTGGCTAACCGCAAAAATTACAATCCGTATAATGAGAGCTATTGTAATTTTAAAGGAGGTTATTATGAAACTGATTTGGACCATTATAGTAATGATGATAAGCTTTGCATTGGTATATGCGTTTGTTGGCGCTTTACTGGCATCCGTGTCGGGTGTCGGAAGCGTCTTCACGCTTATCGGCGTGGGGGTTATCGTTTGTCTCTTATGGGACAAACTAAAGAAGTAACTGAATTACAAAATTATTATAGGTAACTGGAAAGAGGATTGGACCGATTTACAAGGTCTATCCTCTTTTCTTTTTATATTTCAAAAGGAGGACCATCATGTCACAGAATTTCGTATTTGCAATCATCGTTCTTGTAGTCTTTGTTATTGCCTTCTCGCTTGGATGCGTTGTATCGATTGCCATTTGGAAACGCAGACACAACGCAGGCGACCTGGTCATTAACCCCGAATCTGAGAATGGGTATTTGGAGGCAAGGTTCACGATGCCGCTTGGAAAGATCGCGAAAACGCCCTGGATAACGCTTCATGTCGGAGTGGCAATCCTAAATGATTTGGATGACACAATTGAGCAGTAATTACAAGTCCTATAACGACAACACAACTATTTATATTTTTGGAGGTGAATTATGGATGACGATGTGAGGCTGTTAGATGATCGGATCGAAAGCGATATGAGGGCTTTGAACGATCTTGAGTATGGTACTCCCGAGCGCAAGGCGCTTGTCGAAGAAATCAACACGCTTACCAAATTAAGATTAGAAAGGGTTAAGAACGAATCTGACCGAGAATTTCAGATATCGAATTGTCAAAACAATATCGAGATTCAAAGGCAGAATCGTAAGGCCGATTTAATCGGAAAGATTGGAACTGCGTTAATTGGATTCGTCGGCCTGTGCATTGGCTACGGGCTGAAACAGAAGAACTTGAGAGATACGTTCCGGTTTGAGGAAACCGGTTCGATTACATCAACAGCTGGAAAGAATTCCGTGAGGGATGCTCTGGACAAGTAATAGGAGGTGAGTCAAAGAGGGAGATCTTTACAAGGTCTTCCTCTTTTTCTTATGCGGTATCACTTTAAACCGGACTCGCTGTATGGAGTCAGCTATGCGTCGACGTATATATGTGATCATCCAATCTATGACAGATGCACATTATATTTGTTCGACAGAAAAGGGCTTGCTGTTATACAGCAGTACCTTGAGAACAAGCGGACGTACTGGTCGTCGATAGAAGAATCGCTAATCGACAAGATCTATTTAACAAAAGGATTTCAGAAATTCTTTGACCGGTATGCCGACTATCCGACCGAGTCTGGTCTTTATCCAACAGTGACAGTTCGACAAATCATGTGGGCGTTGCGTCTAAAACCACTTAAACATGAAATTTGGGAAACAACGTTCACAAGAAAGCCAATATAGGAGGCACCGATGAAATTTTACGGTTTCCTGACATCCGTAGGATATTACGGACGTCTGTCAAATGGTAACTACATGCTCTTCTCAACTGAGGGAGAGTATGAAGATTATATTGCAGATTACGAAGGAGGTAACTGCGTATGAAGAAATGGGTACCGATAGTGTGCTCAATCGCCAGCAGCGCTGGAGTCGTGTTAACAGCATATTTCTCTGCCAAAAACACGATAAAAGCGATCGAACTGGAGAAAGAGCGAGAAACAGAGCTTGATCTGAAGGAAAAAGCAAAATGTTATATTCCGACGATCATCACCGCGGCAGCAACGATCGCACTAAACATCACGAGCGGGAAGATGTACCGATCCGAAGCAGCAGCACTTGCTGGAGCGTTAGCAACAATCAGCGCGAGGAACAATAACTACCGAAATGCCGTGAAACAAAGAGATCCAGATCTTGATCGTGATATTTGTGAAAACGAAGCTGTTCGTGCGTTCGATTATTCTTCAATCGACACAAATCCAGACGAGACTTGGTTCTATGAGCCGATCTCACAGCAATGGTTTAAGTCAACGCTTGTCCAAGTGCAAGACGCCCAACTTGCAGTCAATCGATTATTCAGTCAGGGTGGATGGGTTCCATTTGGATATTGGCTGTACTGCCTTGGACTAAAACCAAAAAAGTCTGATTACGAAATCGGATGGAGTGCTGAAGTCGCTGATGATTGGTCAGACGCTTGGTTTATTGACGTTATGTTCGATATTCACAAGCGTAAAGACAGCGATAAAGACTGCTATGTAATTGGTTATGGATGGGATCCAGGACCAGAAGATTCGGATGAATACGCGAAGATGATGGAAGAGCAGCCGTGGTATAAGGCGTTGCAGGAAGATATGGCGAACTATAAGAGAAAGATGGAGGATCCAAATGAATAAAAGAACACTGGCATGGATATTCGTGATTATGGGAACGATCGTTGAAGCAGCAGGGGAAATCATGCTTCATATTTATAAGAAAGACAAGGAGGTATCAGCATGAGTGCAGTAACAGCAGTTGCCGAAAGTGCAGGGCATGTAGTTAATAAATTCTTAAAACGGCATGGAAACGCTATATCGATTGCAATTGGTGTTGGAACTTTGCTTTGGGCCGGGGTCGATGCTGCTATGAACTCGACGCCAAAGGCATTAGAACTTCTTCACGAGGAAGTTGTAAACGAAACAGACTGTGACATGCATCTGAACGTGCAGAATCTTCCAGCGATTGTAGGTCCAAAGAAGACAGTCGCGATCACTTGGAAATGTTATATTCGTCCGGCTATTGAAGCAGCAGCCGGTGTGACAATGATTGTAATTGGCGTAAAGGGTATGCGGAAGGAGTTTACGTCTCTGTTCGCAGCTTACAACCTTGTTGACAGACAATATCGGGATTATCGGACCAATGTCCAGAGCGTTCTTACCGAAAAGCAGACGAAAGCTATTGAACAGAGTACTGCAAACGAGGCTGTTCAGAAGGCGCCACAAGTCAACCTTGTTGAATCATCGTCAAAACAGCTGTGCTTAGATCAGTTGACTGGTCGTTGGTTTTATTCAACAGAAAATGATATCAATCGAGCGATCAATGAACTCAATAGGGAGATTAATCAGCAGACATTTGTGAATCTGAATTCATATTATGATGCGTTAAACCTTAATCATATTGAAATCGGGAACGATCTTGGATGGAACCCGGATATGGGATTGGTTGAGGCAATGATTAATGTCGCCACGATCGATGGAAAAGACTGTCTGGTAGTCGGGTTCTACAATCCTCCGAGATGGGATTACGAGAATTACTACGGATAAGCGCAAGATTTACAGGTTATATAGTGAAACAACACTGTTTAATTTATATTGGAGGTATGTATTATGGACGAAAACATGACGACCACAACCGAAGAAACTGTTGACGAGACAACGTCTGGACTGGACAAGTCCACGGCACTTGGGTCAGCTATTCTTATCGGAATTGGCGCAGCGGGAACGTTTGTGGCAATGACGGTGAAGAACAAGCTGATCGACCCGTGGCTTGCAGGTCGGAAGGCATTGAAAGAGCAGCAGAAGGCTGAGGCACCTGTGAAACCGGAAACAACACCGGCCAACAAGAAGTAAGAAGTAACAGGTTGATCAATAAGAGGGAATCTCAATTGAGGTTCTCTCTTATTTTTTTTCTTCGTGGAGGAAGAAATGGACGAAAAACGAACAGAGAAAGTCGTGAAAGGTAACGTCGAAGTCCGTAAGAAAACGCCTGTGGATGGATTGGCAGATGCCGCAATGGATATTCTGAAAAACCGGTTCATACCGGTAGCAAAGCAGAATATCGCTGATGCACTGACCAGTTTCGTACGGACTGCAATCACCGGGTCAGACGATCGACCAAATTCGAGACGTAATACGTGGGACAACTACGATTACGGACGTAGATACCGTGACGATTCGCCAAGAAGCTGGCGAGACAATCAGGCGAGTGATTACAGCTACAATGATATTTCGTTTGACACAAGAGCTGATGCCGAAGAGGTCTTAGACGCCTTGGATGGCATTCTTGACAGATACAAGGTGATCCGTGTAGCAGATTTGTATGACGCCGTAGGCGCTACTGGCAGTTATACAGACAATCGATACGGTTGGATGTCGACAAGAAACTTTAATATTGCTCGGAGAGGAAACCGGTATTATCTGGACCTTCCGAAAGCACAGCCATTAGATTGATAGGAGGTTATTACATGAGCTTACTTACGATTATCGCGAGTGCAGCTGCAAAAGCAGCGCTTACAGCGAAACTGAATAGCCCGCTGATTCTTGGAGGAATTGGCGGAACGTCCATTATCTGGGGTGCAGTAGAGGTTGGAAAATCTTCAATCAAAGCTGTTGATATTCTGGATGATTATAAGAAAACCGACGAGATCATCGAGACTGCAAAGAAAAAGTCAGAAGAGGATCCCGCGTTTGCAGAGAAGTACACGGAAGATATTTACAAGCAGGATAAGCGCAAGAATAAGTTTCAGTGCGGGCTGAAACTGGCGATCAACTTTGCAAAGGCAATCGGTCTGATCGCGCTTGGCCTTGGATGCTTTTTCGGGGCAGGAAAGATCCAGTCCAATCGGATTAAGGGCCTTAGCGCAGCATATGCAGTTATGTCCTCGATGTACAATGATTACAGAGAGAACGTACGACAGCAATTTGGCGACCAGGTAGACTACAATCTGGCGCATGATATTTTCACAAAAGATGTGAAACAGGTCGTCAAAGGAAAAGACGGAAGCGAATCGGTTGTAGAGAAAAAAGAGGACGCCCCAGATATGGAAAAGTTGAAGGGGCGTTCCGAGTACAGCTTTGTGTTCGATAATCGTTCGCTGAAGTTCCTGAAAGATGCAACAGCCAACTATATGGCAGCACGCAGCTACGAGACGCTCCTTAATGCTCGTTTAAAAGCAAAGTCGTGGGTATGCCTGAATGAGATTTATGATTGCTTTGGATTGAATCCAACAGCAGAAGGACAGTACATCGGATATTACTACGACAAGAACGACCCAAAGTATTGCAATACTTGCATCGATCTTGGTCTAGACGCACCGATCAATCATAAAGCAAAGATGGGTGTGGAGCCGGAACTGTACATTCAATTAAATCCAACCGGGAATATCCTCGGAATGGCATTTAATGAAAGCAAACGTCATAGATACATGTAAGGAGAAAACATGAATAAAGGGCTTATTGGCATACTGTCATTTGTTGCTGGTGGAATTGTCGGTTTCTTCGGAGCGATGAGCTACTATAAGAAGAAGTACGAACAGATCTCCAATGACGAGATCGAATCTGTCCGGCAGATGTACAAAGACAAATTGGCTGAGGCAAAAGATGATGCGAACAAAGAACTAAAAGACGAGGAAGAAAAGAAACACGAACACGAACTTAAAACGAAATACTTGGACCTCGTAAAACGGTATAATGGAGATGAGACAGATGAAAAAGATGAGGAAGACACAGAGCCTTACGAGATTACGCCAGAACAGTTCGGAGAAGATCCGACTTACAACCAGGTACGTCTGACCTATTATGCGGACGGTTCTCTTGTGGACGAGGACAACGGACTGGTGGAACGACCGGAATACATGGTCGGATTAAAGTATAAAGCGCTCTTAGGAAGTTCTGATGACGGGAGAATTTATATTCGGAACGAAGAACTCGGAACCGACTATGAGATTAACGCTGATGACAGAAGCTGGGAGTAATCTTGTCAGTGCCCTGTGAGCGGAGGATTTATGCTTGACCGGGTACTAATTGACGATTATTTCGAATGGTTATGCAACTTCATTAACGATGATCAGTCGAGGATTGATCGTTATTGGAAGTTGCTAAGATTATTATACCAGGAACGCTTTACTGTCCTGATCCCGATGGATTCAAATCGTGCTCAGGATGGACTCGACATGCGTGATCGGTATGTAGACACTGTACACAATGGTGATGTAGCTGTCAGAAATGACCTGGCCAGTTATCTTGACGGCTACTGCAGCATACTTGAAATGATGGTCGCTCTGTCTGATCGTTGCGAGATTGATATTATGGGGAACGATTCACTTGGCGATAGACGCCCAAAATGGTTTTGGACCATGATTCGAAATCTTGGATTAGATGACATGGACGATCGTCATTTCAATTCTGACAAAGTTCTCGATGCCGTTGATATTTTCTTGAACAGGGAATATGACTATGACGGATCACACGGAGGTCTATTTGTTGTACGGCATCCAAGAAAAGACATGCGGAACGCAGAGATCTGGTACCAAATGTTATGGTATCTCGATGAAGAAGGAGAATGATGGAAACAATTGTGGTGCACAATTTGGTAGATGGGATGGAGAAGATCGTATCAGCCCATAACGGAGAGTGGTACGATCTTCGAGCAGCCGAGGACTACGCACTGAACTATGGCGAGTTCAAGCTGATACATTTGGGAGTAACGATTAAACTTCCAAAAGGATATGAAGCGATTATGGCTCCGAGATCCAGCACATTTAAGAAATACGGTGTGCTGATGACAAACGGAATCGGAGTCATCGACAACAAATACTGCGGCCCGCTCGATGAGTGGATGTTCCCAGTATATGCAACCAGAAAAGCAGTTATTCATAAGAACGACCGTATCTGTCAGTTCCGGATTGTAAAACAACAGCCCGGAGCTGATTTTTTATATTCTGACGAACCATTCTCAGAGGAGAACAGAGGCGGTCTTGGATCCACAGGTACAAATTAAGGTTAAGGAGGTAACGAAAATGGATGAGAACACAATCGTAGCATTGGACTATCCTTTAAAGGCTGGTGATATTTCAGCATACGACCATCTAATTAAAACTTTGTATTCACCAGAAGAACGAGAAAAGATTGAATGGGCTATTGGGTCTATTATATCCGGAGACAGCAAAAAGATTCAGAAATTTGTAGTTCTGTATGGTGCCGCTGGCACTGGTAAATCTACGATATTGAACATCATTCAATGGCTGTTCAACGGATATTACTGTGTTTTCGATGCCAAAGCACTTGGTTCTGCAAATAGTACGTTTGCCTTGGAGCCATTCAAATCGAACCCGTTAGTTGCGATTCAACATGACGGGGATCTGTCAAGGATCGAAGACAACACTCGATTAAACAGTCTTGTATCACATGAAGACATGACTGTGAATGAGAAATTCAAGGCGACGTATTCGAACCGATTCAATTGTTTCCTCTTCATGGGAACCAACAAACCGGTAAAGATCACCGACGCTAAGTCTGGTCTAATCCGAAGATTGATTGATATTCGTCCCTCTGGCGAGAAACTATCAGCAACAGATTATAAGAATACGATGAGCCAGGTAAAATTCGAACTCGGTGCAATTGCTAAACATTGTCTTGATGTGTATGAGAATGACCCTGGCAAATACGACTCTTATATTCCAACGTCGATGCTTGGAGCGTCGAACGATTTCTACAAC
>AUXO014831572.1_pt1 | contig 17575 bp, 11 predicted proteins | sample 768731 | NCBI WGS metagenome assembly AUXO01 (sample SAMN02715735, study PRJNA202380) | gut metagenome | biome: sheep rumen | host: Ovis aries | place: New Zealand: Palmerston North
AGACGTACGATAGTACACCTTATTAGAGAGACCATAGATGTCGCGGTCGGCAACGAGATTGCGATGACGATACCACTCCGCTAAATCGTAGAAGCAACTCGTGCCTCCGCTCTCCCCAAAAATTGGAAATGTTTTGGGGTCCCCACGGTCGTGCGTTTACGCACTCCTTAGCAATTCCCATGAGTGAGGGGTGGTCGTTGGGTTGAGAAAAATGCATCAGAGGCGCGGGGCGGGCGGCGGTATGCGCGCGGGCGAGAGAGAGCGAGGCAGGAGACAGCGGAGCGGAGAGGGGCGAGAGCAGAGAGACAGCATCGCCGATGGTACTGCACTGCGGTATATTGTGGGAGAGGAGGTAGCCGCCACTTTCGAGAGATCGAGGAGAAATCACCGGGGGCTCTTGTTTTTGTGTCGGCTACGCTACTCATCTGTCTTCCTTTCAAAAAATTGTCTGAATGAAATGAAAAACAGATAATATCTATTATGCTATATTAAATGTAACTGTTTTGCAATATCCAATTTAAACTTGGTCATTGGACGAGTAAATATTGATTCTTCTGCTGCATATACTCCGTATAGTATTCTATAAAAATTAGTTCTTGTGTTCATGAAACTTTTACCGTATGTAATCGACAATTGATTGAAATATGCATTATTATATATTTTAGCCCTCCATATCATTTCTTCTGCTTCATCTGTTTGAAGTTTATATAATTGCGATATATGTAATTTCTTAAATAACTCAGAAAAACTATCTTCTACCGTATTCTCAATCTCTAATATATTATGTTGATGCGTCAGCATGTATTCCACCAAAGACTTGTTCTTAATAGAGAATACTACTGGCGGTTTAGGTTTAGATCCATCCCAATATATATAAAACGGAGATTTAGTCTCTAATGCTGATTTGTGTCTATTACAAGGCCCACAACATGGTTGCAAATTGTAAAATGAAAGCGTCAGATATGGGTACCTCGATTTCGGCCATGCATGATCTAACTCATAAAAAGCCAGTGCTTTCCCTCTTTTTCTCGTCACCGTAAGTGCATATTGCATGTTGCAATATACACAAGTTTTAATTCCTAACTGTTTCACATATTCTGGTAGCACCTTCTTCCTTACTTCATCATAATGCAGAGCATTTGAAAGTCGTATTCCGAAATGAGTTTTATCACCAGAAAGCCAACCATTCCAATTTGTATCACATGAATATGTTGTATCTAAAAATTTTATTATTTTTTTGAATTCAGATGGATGCATTATTAGCAACCTCTCCAGATTATTTTTTAACCACAATACATAATCAGAATAATTCTTATCTACAGATGCTATATCATCAAGAATCTGGTCTAATGATCTCATGATATCCTTCCAAATATCATTATTGACTAACCCTTCTTTATAAAGTTGGGCTATTTTGTCATATTTAGGTTTTATTAAAACTCTATCCATAAAACTTTTTGTTAAACATAGCTAATAAAGCCGATTGAATAATGGGATCACCAATCATTTGTTTGATAAAATACTCTGCAGAATCTTTCGTCCATCCTGAATGACTCCTTTGGGAATTAGAATCTAAATACTTGATAAGTTCTCTTACTTTTGACGCAGCAAATTCTCCACTAAACCCTTTCTCCATGAAGAAACTCTGGTCAAGAATATCATTCACATTTGCACAGAAAGGATTGACTTTAATTGTCTTACTAACATCTTCTCCTTCCTTCAAATATAGAATATTTCTCTGGCAAATATCAGAAAGTATGAATGGAGAATGAGTTGCCAACAAGATATAAAATGCACATTCTTTGGTCAAGCCTAGATTATGCAATGCTGTTACTAAACGCGTTATGAACTGACGCTGATAATCTGGATGAAAACATATCTCAACTTCATCCAACATAATCATAATATTTCTATAGCTCACTCGATCAGTTTCTTTCGCAATAGAAATTAGATTAAGCACATGATACACCAATGTGCTTAACACACACAGCATTTGTTTTTCTCCAGAACTTAAATCACATAATAGAATATTATCTTCCTTTTTGCTATTTTCTTTCTTCAAAAAGATTTTAACATCAAAAATTGGAGGAGGTAGTAGTGCTTGCATAGATTCGATGGAATCTACCGTTGGATTATTATGCACTTCTTCTATATATGTCTTAAATGAAAAATCGGTTGATATGGCTGTTAACCATGAATCATCCATATTTTGTTTTTTACACTTCAGTATATATTGCAACAAACCTAATACCTGACGTAACTTGATAGTAATATGCGACTTATCTTTAATGAGTTGTTCTATCAATTTTCTTAGCAATTCTTGATTCGCAGGTGGGGGAAGTGCACCGGATATACTGATCTGTACATCATATTTCGTAGTACTATTATTTTTAAAGAACAATTTTCTATATCTTGCATAACTTTGATATGTATCTACTATAGTTAACACTTTTGCTGTTAAATACTCGCAACATGAACGATAAATCTTATGACGGTTAAGTAATATTCCATCATACACTCCGAATAATTCCAATATTAGTTTAGCAATTGATTTATTGCTAACGTATGTAATGGGTTTTCTAGACTCTCCGTTGTAATTTTGAAATTTTTCTTTTGAGAAAGTCGGTCTAAACTCATATCGGATATCACATAGCGAGTAGTTGTCAATCAGCGTATCTTTTTTCCCGGAATATTCATAATACAAAAAAATTGATGACAATCTATATGTTGTTAGACGCAATTCTTTTGTTATATTTATAGCTCCGTTATCTTCACGATAAGGAGCCAAACAAATTGGAGTTAAGTAACCATCATTTTTATGAAACAGACTAGGCATCCAAGAGGCGTCTCTGCGTTCACGTAACTTTCCTTGATAATAAAAAGAGACCTTCTCTGCTTTGTATTCGTTCGATACTAAAGATTGAGGAGAATAATTGGTAACTATTACATAAAATAATTCTTTACTCTTTTCTATTAGTGTTTTAAATTCAAATTTTTCTTTAGTCCAAGTTGACAGATAGAGTGTTTCGATTACTGTATGTTTTAACAAATCCACCTTTCTCCATTCAATTTGTTCTCCTTTACATGAAATAGTATATGTTTGACTTCCAACTGAATAATACAGATCAGCATACAAGTCATTAATCAAGAATAATGGAGTCAACTGACTTTGGGTTTTTGTTAATAGCGAAAAACTTAAATTATTGATTACTCGATAAATGATATCTAACAGAGAGGATTTTCCAGATCCATTCTTACCAACAATAGCTTGAATATTAATGTTTTTACCATATAAATCTATGAAAAAGTCATTATCATTGCTCGTGTTTTGAAGTACAATCTGATCATCTACCACCCTATACCTTCTATCAAAGACATATATAGTGTTCTTCAACGTCTTTAATATATGGTTTGAAGCTTGCTGTCTTAAATCAAGTGCTAAAAGAGAAAAGGAGTTATTCATGGCTATTTGTTAATTATTTATACCACATATGTTATTCTTTCGCAGTCATATTACATACTAGCATTCCCACGTAAAATGCTTATATTCATTCAATCTAAATCAACCTTCATATTATTTTTATATTAATTCGTTAATATTTTTCTTCTTATGCCCAGCCCCAGCGTTCACAATTTTTAACAAGACATCTACCGTCCTTAAAAATTCATCTGTATCCAAGAAGTAACTTGGATATGCTAACAGAGTATATATTAACTTTGTTATCTTTTAATAGAGGGACAATAAGATTTTGTAGTTCATCCAATGCCGGAAGGTGCAATGTTCTCCAGTCTTTAATAATATCCAGTGCATGATTAACCTCATCAACATTATTTGATGTTAATGCAGTATTGCCGGCAGTATTTATTTTATGCACACTATATTTCATACCATTATCTTCCGTTTTAGTGAAAGGATTTATTCCATTAATTTATAGAAGGTTGAAGGTACGCAATTCGTCAATTCGTATAGGAACTATCCCTTATTCTTTTTTGCTTGATTATTTTACTTTTGTAACAGTAAAGCAGTCAATTTATCATCAATTTCCGCCAATTCAACATCCAAGATTTTGGCATAGCGAAGCTTCAAACTGTCTATCTCTTTTTTTGCTAACGTGTTTCTATCATACATAAACATAAGAAGCGGGCGAAGCAGAGTCTTATTCTTCATTATCATAGTATGGCTATCTGCATCCCACAATACTTTCACCCAAGGTTCTTGGGAAATGTGCATTTCTAATTTTGAGTATGCAGACATACAATCATTTAGTGAAACATTAATCCTAAAAGTAGTTTCAAGTATTGCAGAAACAAGTTGCGGAAGAGCTATCGGTCTAAAATAGAGCAAACCACCTTCGTCACGATTCCTAAATTTTGCAGCAGAATCCTTATCTGTTGAAGTTACATACTCCTTCATTCCATCAAAGGAGTCGATAAAAAGAGTCCAGAAATCTGTTAGATATTTCTCGAAACGGTCTATTTCTTCTTGTTTCGGTCTAAACTTTAAGAATTTGTCTATATCTGTAGATGTATGTATTCGTTTTGTCTGGTCTCTAAACGAAGTGTAGTATTTATATATTATCTTGTTGGTCTCATATAATTTAATCAATGAAGTAAAGGACTTGGTATCTTTTTCAGCAATTGCCTTTGTTTTCTTCTCGTCACTAATATTCTCGTTCATAAATAAAGGGAAACACTCAAGCATATCTCTCGTAACAATAGCTACCGTATCATCCTCATCCAATGCGATAATATCTCCTGTACTCACCGGCTTTGCATATCGATTCAGGGTGGAAAAAATTCTCCGAGTTTTCTCCATTCCTTCCTTATCTTTATGATGACCGATAAGTATTACTGATATTGTTTCATCTTCTAATCCTGGATTCTGTTTAATTGCTTCTTTTATTCCTTCTACACGATGTTGGCCATCTACGGGAAATATTTTCTCCTCACCATTAAACCGAAGAAATCCCATAGTATAATAATCCGTATCCTTAAATCTTATTTCTATTTCATTCCATTCAGGATCTCCATCATACACAGCTAACACAAGAGAATTGAAAAAATGCTCCTTTTGAGACAATATATAATTGGTTATGCTCTCGTAATTATTAGTTAGAGAACGTTGTAATTGATCTTTTAAAGAAGTTGATGTATGAAGTTCATCATCAATTTTCTTGACATAATCTGATATTTGCTTAAAAGTAAATGATGAGGTGTAATATACAATATCACCTAAAACGCCCCTAATTGCGGGAATGTTTAATGCTTTCATATCTAAAATGCTTTTTGAGGTTCTTTATATTCAATTTTATCAGGAAGGTCGCTATTGAACGGTGGTAAAATAGCGTTTATTAAAGTTGCTTCTCCGGCTTCTGTTAGTTTATTATCTGTCGTTGAACAGAATCTAATATACAAATAATCTTTCCAATGTCTAAAAAGACGAGCTATTTTAGGACGACCATGGATGTAAGTACTTTCCCACAAATATCTCTTTACTCTTTTTTGTATGTTTTCACTCTTTGTATATAAGGCACGGCCTACATATACCAAATACCTCTCAGATGATGGAATGGTTGTTCCCTGAATAAAAAACAAATATAATCCTCCTGCATTATTTGGCAGAATATTAAGTTCTTTTGATAACTCTCCATTATTATCTAAATATTTGATATAATCAGACCAAGAAAGATTTGCTATAGCTTTTTTTACTTCTAAAGAAGCATCATTCCATAGCGACGGATCATGATAGTAAATACAATCATAAATCTTGAGCCGATCATTGGATGTAATAAAATTGTCAATATCAGTCATAATTATCAAAATTATTGCTTTACCCAGATATTAGGCATTTCAGGTTTGAACTCGGGATCGATGAGATGGAGTTGCTGACGAATGATGCCACGACGATTGATTGCAGGTTGTAAGCAGAACGTATCAAACTCTTGTAAGTTCACTTCTTCCGGTGTAGTCCAATGCGGGAATAAGAGTTTCATGTAACCAACTGCCATACGTTTTACGGCTGTTACATCACGAACTCCTGCCTTCGGGTCATGGTCAACAATCTTATCGAATACTTCTGCATACGCGTTTTGTACACGTAAATTGTGCATTACTTCGGAGAAGTACTCCATGTTCATAGTCCAACCTTTGTAGATCATGTTGGTCTGAATCTTCGGCAAGAACCATCCTTCTACGAAACCGTGGAAACGATCAATCAAAGCTGACTCTTTGAAATTCTCCGGCAATTCGTCAAAATAACGAGGACTACGAGGACGTTGATCGCTTGTAAGACCAATATTTCCCATAAGCATCAATCCGGCTTCAGAGGTGAATGCGACATTGCCGATAGATGCTTTTCCTTGCTCCAAATAGGACTTCAAAGCACCTTGCAATTCGGCAGGTTCTTGGAACTCAATTGTCTGCACTTCATCGAACGCACAGAAGTCATGTGTTCCAAGTAAACCTTTCTGCTTTTTGTTCTTATCATAGAACAACGAGGCACGGGTTACCTTACCGCCGCTGACAAGCCATCCATATTTGCTTATATTGTTGAATACAAATGATTTACCTGTTCCTTTTGGGGCCAACTCAACCATGTTAAGACGCGGTTCTACAAAGACCAAAAGACGTGTAACGAACTCCAGTTTTTGATGCATATTTGCGAACGAATCCGGCTCGTATTCCATGGCTGAAATTACTAAATCAAGCCATTCATCCATACTGAAATTGCGACGTACATTTTGGATGAAACTGATGTCTACAGAAGTGTATGGTTTGAACGGTTTAAAGTCAACCATTGTCACATGATTCTTCTTACCATCCTCATCCGGAAGCAAACAAAGTTTGATAATACCCCACATCTCGCCATCATGTAAATCGTCCACATGTTTGTTGGCAACATGATCTGGGATAACACCTTCGTTCTCCTTGATGCCCAAATCAATGATACCAAATTGGCGTACACCTTTGATGAGGTTGATATTGACATTAAATCGTGTCAATAATGTTATTTCCTGTCCATCGATAAGTTTACTACGAATATCGCCTTTAGGCATTACCGTATCCAAGAAATTATTCAATCCGGCGCGATCTATTTGCTCTCCGCGCGCATAACGTTTGATGAGGTAATCCTTTACGAACGAAGGCAAGTTACGTCCTGCAAACAAGTTATCAGTCGTACCTTTGTCTTTGTAGATTGCTTGCTGACCTAAATAGGTCTGAATCTTTTGTGATATAGTGTCTCTCATAATTTCTTAAAATATGTCGCTAAATAAGTCGTCCTCTTGAACGGCGAGTTTAATTTCTACTTTGAATTCTTTTGATTGCGCGCCAATACGCAGTATCACTTTGTTTACGTCTTTCTCCAATGCCAAACGTTCGCTACTATACGTTACGCCTTGCTTCTGGAGTTGATATGTCTTGCCCGCGTATTCAATTACCGGCACTACTCCGCTTTCCAGAGCACTTATCTCTACTTGGAAGATGGGGTCTGCTTCTGTCAGTTCAAATGTCTTCTGAACCGCATTCCATTTCGCTTTTTCTTTCTGGTTGGAGATAATCAATATCGGCACTAATTCTTCTTCAGGAGTTGCGCCACCATGACTTCCCATACCCTGTGGAATACTTGCCATCAGTGATTCGTGACGCAGTGCAACAATCTGACGCTGTTTGCCATCATCCGTTGGAACAATGATGTATTTATCATCCTTCACCAACGTTTGGCTGGAAGTAAAAAATGCGCAGCGTCCATAGTGGTCAGACTTAAATCCCTTCAAATTGTATCCATCGCACAGTTGCGACAGGTATGTCATTCCGTGGTCAGAAACGATTGCTATCTTTTCTCCCGGATGATCTTGCAAAATCTTATAGATTGCTTGGCGAATCAATTCCAAATCTTTGATAATATATTGTGGATACGGACGACGAGAATGCGCCTCTTCGTCAATATCTCCGTACTTATCAATCATTATGCTATCGCCACAAAGAGCCAAAAGTTCAGATTTGTTATTATCTGTACGTGAAGGTAATTTCGCCTTCGCTATCATTACTTCGTTCACATAGTAGTTCCCCATTTCGAACTCTTTTACAATCTGTATAATGTATGGAATCCAATCCACTCCGAGACCATCAATCCAACAATATGCAGATATGTCTGTACGGTTATGTAGCAGCGAACGTGTAAAGTCTATTTCATTGCTCCATTTGAAGTGCTCCAAATCGTTCGCATTCTTTTCAGCAATATATTGTTTGATTACATCCGGATAGATATTGCGCACCTTTGCTTCTTTGTAGGCTTGAATGTAATCCACAATCCATGTTTGGTCCGTGTTAGCAATGGTTGGCTGCAAGTAGTAGAATAAATCAGGATAGAGTTCTCGAAGTTGGTCTTGGTTAATCTTATCTTCGCTATACCACTTAATAATCAATTGCTTCTCTGCATCTGATATAATTGATACATACGGAACCGCAGATAAAACCCCTAATTTCTTTTCTTTATCCTCAATTTTCGAGATTAAATACTTTTGCACATCCGGAGATAATTCCACACCGTGCTGAGTGGCAATCTTCATACCATTCATGCGCTCTTCTAAGTATCGTTCCGGTTCTTCTAAGCTAAAGATAGTCAGTGCTAATCCTTTCACGAACATCGTATCGTTGTAGCTCTCTATTTTCTGGAGCACACGACAAACGTAGCCTTCGTTGCAGAAACGGAACGTATAATATTTAGCCAGCAACCAACGCATGAATGGATCTTTGTTCTTGAACCATTGTTCGAAGAAAACATTATAATCTGCCAAATCATAAATGCCAAATTGCTGGTTAATGAATTTTGCGAATTTGAAGTTGTGGATATCAATTCTTTTTGCCAATTCATCCCAATATGGGAGTTCATCTTCCTTAAATGGGATACCTTGCAAGTCAAGACGCAAACCTTCAACTAAAAATTTGTATGAATTGGCACACGGACAAAAAGAAAAAGCATTGTCCGGCTTTGCATAATTAGCGTGAGAGAATATTGCGTGTGACGTACAAATAATATTCTCCTTTAGTTCCGGATATTGCCAACTCTTAAGCCAAGCCGTGACGCTATCTGCAATATGGTGTTCCTCATTAAGTCCTTGCACATCAAAAGTTGTGTTATCTGTCAATATCAGACGATATTCCAATTGTTTGTCTTCATTGTGGAAATACCAGATGAATGATTGTGGGTCATCGCGAAACTTCTGCATTTTTCCTTCCAGACCTACAATAGGTATGTAAACACGTTGGTGATTTTGATATCCGGTTTTTGTCGTATAACAGCTCTTTATCGTATTGATAAGCGAATTAAACTCAGCATGTCCCACTTCATTGTTATAGAAACGTGCTAATTCTGAGAACGGCATTAGAATCCGATATTCCTCAGGATTGTCGTTGATAAGGCTAGTTATTCCCCTTACTAATTTATCTCGCGACAATAGCGTATCAGGATAGTCTTTATCCATCCAACTTTCCACTCGCACGATTTTACAAATTGGATTTTCGCTACTGTGTATCATGTCATGCACAAAATGGCAGCAGTCTCGGAAGTTATCGAACAACACGAAACGAATCGGGAAGCGATCCGCTGTAGATGCACCCACACCATCTATGTTCTGGTCGCGTTTTACTTCGACCATTAAGTCTTCATATAGGTTAAAATACTTAAACATAATTAACTCAATATAATGTCTAACACAGCATCATATTCCAAATCGCAAATACGCTTTAATGTGGCCTTAGCAGAGTCTATATCCATAGATTCAATTTTATTTATAGCTTTAGAACGCTTTTCTGTGCTAGGAGCAACTGGCGGCTGCGGAGTTGGAGGATTTACAGTTGGTGGGGTCGGAGTTGGAGAATTTATGGTACTAACGCGATAGCGCAACAATTGCTCAATTACCGCTTGCTCCGTCCAAAAGCCGACTTCCTTTTCTGTATGTTGTCTAATGTATTGTACAGCCACACTATATTCATCTTCCGTCAGTTTGACATTCTTCTCTGCCATCAAGAAGTCGCGGAAACCTTTCTCAAAGTTCTTGCTATCACGATGGAGTAAAGGCATCATTTCGTACTTTAATGTGGTCAATTGATACGCAGTATCGGACATCAATTGCTGTTCCTTAACGCCTGCTTCAGAGCATACAGCAATGATATTATCTATCATCTTACAGAGATCCTCTTTATTTGACAAATCCTGCATAGAGGAACAATACTTAAGAGCCCAAAGAGGATATCCAACTTCTGCACAATATGCGCTACGTAAAGCCCAACGTGCGTCAATTAAACTACTCACATCTTTATACTCTCGCAATTGATTCAGTGAGAATAATTGCACAAGACCTTTTGCTATAGCACTCTCTTCTTTAGTCTCAAACTTAACATCTACACTTCCGAGTTTTGAACTCGAACCAGTTTCCCAAATTTTAAACGTATCATAGATGATATCTTGCATGCGTTTAGCATTGATCGGCTTGCCGTTCGTATCAAATACTTTGTCCACATATGGACGTAAAGCAAAGGCCAACATACCATAAGAGGCATTGCAGTGATAAAAACCATATGGTGGTAATGTTAACTCTCTGAACTGTTCTGCGACATTAAATGTCAATTGCTTATTGGCGTTATCTATCTTATTCTTGACAAAATTCCATACTAGGAGTAGAGGATGATTTGGATCACAATCAGTTTTGAACTCCAAATTGTCATCCACACTATCCTGTAATAATAAAGCTACCTGTTTTGCGTATCCGTTTTTGCCATTCTTTGCTATTATCTCGTCTTTTGTGTGATATAGTAACACATTTTCCGCGGAAGTTTTGGCATGCTGTTTTTCCCATGTAGGTTGAGCGGCTTTTGTACGAATAATATCCAAAGATTCCGGTCCTCTATAATAAATGATTGGAGCCACAACGCTATTGATAATAGGTTGTATTTTTAATGCGGTTATCGGTTCTCTCTTCCCATGAATATACATCGTTCCAGATGACCATGCTGTTTTAAGCCATTCCGTGATAATTGCTTTTGCATTATCAGTGTATGCTTTGGCCTCGTCTGTTCGATTATATTTACTTGCACATTGAGCGTTGGCTTGATACTCGATAAATCGGTTATAATCCTGCTCTGGTAGAGTTGTATCAAACACAAAAAAGGCAACCTTTTTAAACCGTTCTTCGGCACAATTCATTGCGACAATATCTTTAATCTCAGCTATCTCATTGGAATTGCGAGCGAAAAGAAAAGCAAGACACAACTCATAGGGAGCAGTTGATTTTGCCCCATTGTCAATTTTGCTAAGTAAGGTATGCTCATTTACATCTTCAGAGTAGAAATCAAACTTAAATGGTCGCCAAATGCCCTTTAATTTTGCCTCTACAAATTTTGATGCTATATCACCGTATTTCAGGATCTGCCACGTGTACTTGAAATTTGTGGAGCGCAGATTCTTTTTAAAATCTTCTACTTCTTTTAGGTTCAATTGTGACCACTTTATTTCAAATATCCCAAGAGGAGAACGTTGCACAACACTATTTGTGTTAATCCAATCAAGAATCTCATCCATCTCTTGATCAATCGGAGTGCATGCAAATAGATTGCGGATATTTTCTTCGCTAGGTGTAACTGTGCTATTGTTAGCTAAGTTATTGAGCGCATTGAGAAGTAAAATTGCTTTGAAAACAGCCGCATAATGAGGTCCTTGTTTTTCCACAATAGGGTTGTAAGAATTATAACGTTCTGTAACAACGCCATACCTATTGACTTTACTATTAAATTCAGTCAAAACAAAGTCCCACAAATAATCTGCCGTGATCATATCTCCGTTCCTGAAATGAACCTCATCATCCAAGAACTCTCGAACTGCTTTATTGGAACCTAAAAATTCAAATACAGATCGTGAACTGGAACCGGCCTCTCGTGCGTAATAGGTGGCCAAATTTGCAGTACCTGGATGAACAGGGAATAATTGCTTTAAGTCCTCTATGGTTTCAAGCGGAGATGTTGAAGTTTCTGCATACTTTTCAAAAAGCGAACTCATTACAGGGAAATACCGTCCAATTATCTTTTCATACTCCTTGTAAGCTGGACTATTTTCATCTTGTTCATGCATGAATTTGCGAGACATGATTTTGAATGCACTTACCGGCTCCATGTTGTAGTGCATGTGATGATAGCGTCCAATCGTTCTTTTGCGTTCCTCAGCATTTAAATTATCCAAAGCGGACGGGTGAGCAATATGGAAGAAGTAAGAGTTGTTGGTCGATTGTTGAGTTGCTTCAGCCAATTCTTGCAAGTCAACCAATAGAGACGGACCTATATCAGATAACATTACATCCGTAAACTCATCCCATATTAACAAAATGCCTTTATATGGAGTAGTTGCCGCTAGCTCGTCCTGCACCTCAAAGAACCATTTCTTTAAAGTCTCCTGTTTTAATGTAACATTAATACCTGTTTCGTGTAATGTCGCTTTCATTAATTCAAGAACTGTAGTGTCTCCATCGCGTAAGTCCTTAATCAGTTTTTTACGATCAGGAGCGTACGATGATAGTTCTGAATTAGAGGAGATGAGCAAATCCCATAGATCGGGATTCATTTCAATATTGGCAATATAATTATCAAAATCTGTACGAACCACAATATTTAATCCTTCCTTTTTCAGAGCCTCTACAATATGCTTCTGAATTTGGAGAGTTAAATCATATTTTTGAGTTATTGTACAATGACCATACATCGTCACGGGGAATAAACGAGTATGTTTCCGCAACGAAATCAATTGCTGACGAAGTATAGCGTATTTGTCTCCGGCAAATTCGACGTTTACGTACTCTTCGATTTCTTCCTCCGGATCACACAACAAGTGTTTAATCACTGCCGCAGCATGACTCTTACCTGTTCCGTAAGTACCCTCCAACCAAAACGATTTATGAGCATCCACAAGTTTATTCGACACGGAATCCAAGACCGTGTTCAGTATCGAATTGAATTGCTCATTCGGAATGAAGTTTTTCCATTCATTCGATTCCTCGTTTTGAATACTATAAGCGGATTTTGTCTCGCGAATCCGTATCGCATCGGAATATTTAGTTGCCATATAATGGTATTGATTATTTCAAAAAATTGCTTTCTATGATAGAACGAAATTCATCACGGATGGTCTGATCTTGCCATAAGTCCCATAATGCATTATCTAAGTACGCATATTCGATATATTCGTTAAGCATAGACATACTTGGACGAACACTAAGATCTTCCTTAGTTTTCCATTTAAGATGCCAAAAATCTTCATATTGCATGTAATAATACGGTTTAAAGAAAGGGGTTATCTTTTCGCCATATTTGTTATGTGTTTGTTTATACAATTGTACGAAAGGGGCATCATATGGAATTCGATTGTCTCGTATCAGCCCGTTTTCTATCGCGCTAAGAACTGTTATCAATAGTATTGGTTTCGCTTTAATTACACGCTGGAGATGAATCCCGCATGTTATCTTTAAAACACTATCTCTATATATTGTTATTTGAAATGAATTACTCATAATTCAAGCATAACTTGGATTAAATTTGCACTCGTCAAATCATCGCGAAGAGTAATGTGTTGCAAACCCATGTTCAATTCAGCAGTTAATACACGGTTTTTCTCTGAATTTAGAGAACGCAATCTTTTCTCTATGGAATCACGATCTAAATTAAATAGTTTTGCAGGACCATTGTTTACATCGGTTCCAAAAAAGTCTGACACGCGCAAAGCTTTTGTATCTATCTCTTCTGCAAACCGATATATAGCGTAAGCTAAACCAACATTCGACAAATCATCATATATCATTCTACAATAGGTTGATTTGTCAATATCGCGCAGATTACCAAATTGCTCCCCAATTGGTGATGAATTAAAGGTTTGCATCAAAGCTGTAACTGCATTTTCAATCGTTCTTATCGGAGCACCTGTATTAGTCTCACTAATCTTATCGACTAGATGTTTTTTATCATAATGCTCTCCAACGCAGATGCTATTCACAAACCAATTTATGATAAATGAATGATAAGAAAGATTTACATATATTAACTCCCACGTAAGATCAGTGTCGGCAGCATATAAGTCTTTTGCTAATAAACCAAAAGGCGTTAATGAGTTTTTGTTGTCAATTATTTCCGCATCACGTAGCCAAGCTTTAAAGCCATCTACTTGTGCAGGTCCAAGACTATTTGATTCCCAAAAATCTTCAGGAGAAATCAAATACTCACTAAGCCACTCATTGCGGAAACCAAATGTTTTATAAGCCTGCACTTTAGCAGACATTTTCTTGTCAGTGTCGTTTATCATACGAATACAATCTGTTGCGATACAACCTCTATCATGCGACTCCAAACATCTGTGACAATGTTTGCATGTCGCTTTATCAATGTGTACCTGTGGCACAATACTAAGTGCTCCATGAGGACAATCCACCTCGCACACTTCGCACTGTACGCAATAGGCATTTTTATACATAACACGTTTTAGCAAGTACGATAACTTATTATTCGTATTATGTAGTACGAATTTTGTTTTTCCACCATCTCCATAAAATACTTCAAATTGATATACAGCACCCATGAAACGTAGTTCACCCATATCCTTATTGCCCATAGAAGAATATGAGAAATCACCGAGTGTTGGGAGCCATGTGTATATGGGATATTTTGGCTTAACTATCGTAGCAATAAAATCTCCTTTGTTTTCTTGGAAGATTACATCCGTTTCAGATTTGTTACCTAATGCTTTAATCTTCCATTTACGTTCTGACATATATGTTTCTATGTCTCTCACGCCCAAACTATGAGCCCAACCACATAATCTATCCTCAAAAGGCTTTAATTCATTTGGATATTGCGCTTTTACTATCATATCATCCCACGCCGTCGAGAATGGGCACACAATGCAACCAACACGCGCTTTGCCTAAGCGATACGATTCGTTGATTGGTAAATCATGACGGAACAGATAGAGGAAAATCTCAGTAGTGTTCCAATTGAGGATAGGATGAGCATTTGTAATATTGGTATGTTTCCCTCTACCAATACGCTCATAGTTAGCTCGCTTTATACTTTCTTCTGCTCGGACACCATCAATAGTCAACACGCGTGCTTGTTTGTTTGTACCAGGCACTTTGAGCATTCGATATAGCGGAGCCGTTTTCATAACCGTACAACACCAACGGTGTGAATCACTCGGCGTTCCTATCTTATCCCAATAATTCAGCACAGATTCATGATTCTTTGCCGTGTAGAATTGCAACGTTGGGAAGAGTTTGTGGTAATGTTCCTGTACTTGCTCGTAGAGTTTGAGCGAGCTTGGCAACTCGTAACCCGTATCGGAATAGATGACACGGAAAGCATCAGGCGGGAGCGCGCGCGTACACAAGTCCAGTACGACCTGACTATCCTTACCACCTGAGAAAGAAGCCAAGAAATAGTCCACTTTGGTTGTCTGGAGCACTTTCTTTCCTTGCTTCTCTGCTTCGTCTTCCGGCATGATATCAAAGCTATCGCAATCTTCCTTGACAATCGCCATCTTCTTCTTCGATTGCTTCTCTACTCGTGCTGCTAACATCTCAAAGTCCACCTGATTGGCCTTGTACTTCTCTGTCAACTTGTTAGCACGTGTATAGGTGTCGTACGTATCACGGATGAACTCAATGGCTTCACTCTCACAAAGGAACATCTGCTCTTTCGTTTTCTCCAACATTGCCTTGACATCAACCGGCACAAGCGTCAGTTTCTCTTTGCCCGGCACGAGATCGACGGTTGCTTTCTCATAGATATTGGCTCCTTTGACTTCGAACACCTTTTCTCCCCGATAGAAGTACTCCTTGTTGCATGCCCATAGCAACGGCTCATCGCACTCTGGATATTTCCATCCGAGTGCGTTCAACCCCAGCAAATGGAGTTCTTCGAAAAAGACAGGACGCGGTGCGATACTCAGCGTATCTTTTGTTACGAGCGAATCCAATTTCACCCCGCCTGTTTCCTTATCCCACTGTATTTTGAACATAGTTTAAATCTTTCGAACTTGCGCGCTGTGTGCTTATTGCACACAAAAAAGCGTGCAAAGTTACTACTTTTTTCGCACATATGCAAATTTTGGAGCGACATTCGTTCGAGAAAGTGAGTTTTGGAGGGAAAATGAGAAATTTTGCAGTAAAAGAATTGCGGGTTAGAATGTGTTTTTTAGAATAAAAATACGGGGTAACAATGATTTTTTGCTCAAAAAATTTGCGGGATAGAAAAATTTTTAGTAATTTTGCAGCCGGAAACGAATAAAAACGTGCGAAATTAGCATTTTAAATAGTTAAAAATCGTGAAGAACAAGCTTTATAAATCCTATAAATTCGTGAAACAATATGATGAGGCGTAAGATTTATGACGAATTGCTTGACTGGAAAAAGCAAAGGAACGGTAAGGTCGCAGTAATGATTGATGGAGCCAGACGTATTGGTAAAAGTTACATAGCGGAGGCTTTCGGACGCAATGAATACAAGACTTATATCCTCGTTGACTTTAATGACGCAGATAAACAGCTGCTGAAAATATTTGACGACTACCTCACTAATTTGGATATGTTCTTCATGCATTTGTCGTTGTACTATGATGTGCAATTGCATGAACGTGATTCGCTTATCATTTTCGACGAGGTGCAACTCTACCCGCGTGCACGTGCGGCTATCAAATATCTTGTTGCAGACGGACGATATGATTATATTGAGACAGGTTCGTTAGTCAGCATCAACCGCAATGTAAAAGATATTGTCATTCCTTCAGAGGAACACCGTATCGCTATGTACCCGATGGACTTTGAGGAGTTCTTATGGGCAATGGGGAATGAGATGCTTATGCCGTTTATCCGTGATTGCTACACCAAGAAGACTCCGCTGGGACCTATTCATCGAAAAGTGATGGATTTGTTCCGGCAGTATATGATAGTTGGCGGAATGCCACAGGCTGTACTCACTTTCCGCGACACGAAGAACTTTATTGAAACAGACTTGGTCAAGCGCGATATTCTGGCTCTGTATAGAGCAGACATAGAAAAATATGCAGTAGGGTACGAGAGCAAAGTGAAAGGTATCTTTGATCAGATTCCCTCAGAACTGCAACGACATGAGAAGAGATTCCACTTAGCAGACATTTCCGGCACAGCCCGATATCGCGACTATGAGAGTTCGTTCTTCTGGTTAGCAGACGCACAGATTGTCAACATCTGCTATGCTGCCACCGAGCCTACTGTCGGACTAAGAATGCGTCTGGACAGTTCTGCTCTTAAATGCTATATGGCGGATACAGGTTTGCTTATTTCACATGCCTTTGACGAAAATACCATCGCTTCCGAGAAATTGTATCAGAAACTGCTATTGGATAAATTGGAAATCAACAAGGGGATGTTTGTTGAAAATATCGTTGCACAAATGCTACGCGCAAGCGGACACAAACTATATTTTTATTCCTCATATTCTCAAACAGATGCTTCGGAACGCATGGAAGTGGACTTTTTAACACAGAAGCCTAATCTGACCAATCG
>AUXO014311585.1_pt1 | contig 17573 bp, 28 predicted proteins | sample 768731 | NCBI WGS metagenome assembly AUXO01 (sample SAMN02715735, study PRJNA202380) | gut metagenome | biome: sheep rumen | host: Ovis aries | place: New Zealand: Palmerston North
AAAGAGATGGAATAATGGAAGAAGATTTTGTATGTGATTATCAATGTGATAAATGTTTAGAAAATGTAATTTGTGGAAAGTAGGTAGAATGTAATGGCAAATAAAATATCATTGGCGAATAAGTATAGACCACAAACATTTGAAGATGTTGTGGAACAAACTGAAATAAAAACAATATTGGTTAATCAAATGCAAACCAATAATTTAAAACACGCATATTTATTTTGTGGTGGAGCTGGAACGGGAAAAACAACATCAGCCAGAATAATAGCAAATATGATGAATAATGGTGTTGGAAAACCAATAGAATTAGATTGTGCTAGTCATAATGGTGTTGATGATATGCGTATGATTATTGATGAATGTAAAACAAGACCAATTGGAAGCAAATATAAAATTTTTGTGCTTGATGAGTGTCATATGCTTACAGTACAGGCGTGGAACTCTCTATTGAAAATATTAGAAGAACCACCAGAATATATTATATTTTTATTTTGTACAACTGACCCACAAAAAATAATAGGAACTATAATGTCCAGAGTACAAAGATTTAATTTTCATAGAATTAGTATAGATGGAATTTATAACAGGTTAAAGTATATAATAGAGAATGAGAACAATGAAAGAGAACTTGCAGAAGAACAGCTAATTATATATGAAGATGAAGCATTAAGGTATATAGCAAGACTTGCAAAGGGTGGTATGAGAGATAGTATTACAACACTTGAAAAATGTTTAGATTATAGTCTTAATTTAACAACACAAAATGTTTTAAAAGTAACAAGTGGTGGAGTAAATGAAGAAACATTATTACAGATGACACAATATATTGTAAATGGAGATTGTAAGAGTGCATTATTATTTTTTAATGATATTTATATGAGTGGTGTAGATGTATCTTTGTTTATTAAGCTATATATAGAATTTTTACAAAATTGTACCAAATATTTATTAACTGGTTCTCCTGATATTACTACATTATCTAATATATCTTTTGAGTGGTTAAATGGAAATGTAGGTAATACAGATTTAATTAGGAATTTATTAGAAGATATAATGACAATTAGGACTAATTATAATTCAGAGGATTTGAAAATAATAGTAGAAAGTTGGTTTATAAAAGTATGCAAATGGTTGGACAGAAATTAAATTTAGAAATAATTAACTCTTGGAGTGAAATACCACAATTCATTATAATTCAAGGCGATAGAAATATGGGTAAAACAACAATGGTGTTGTATTTATGTGAAAAATTTAATATGCACTATGTTAAAATGAATAATGGTATAAATGATGTTAGGGAGTTAGTAAAACTTATGACACCTAATTCAAACACAATATATCATTTTAAGGATTTTGATAGAGCTTCCATACAGGCAAAAAATGCTCTTTTAAAAATAACAGAGGAAACACCTGTAGGAAATTGTATAATTATAACAGGAAGTAATCAAATAAAAACATTAGAGAGTAGAGCACGAAAACTTGTTATGGGAGCGTATAATATGGAAGAAGTATGTAATTATATGCAGGGATATGTATCATCTTCTGAAATTCAACGAAATTTGTTTATTGCTGGTATAAACTCACCTTCAAAAGTGGAAAAATATTGTAAATATGATGGATTAGAACAATGTTTAAATTTTGCATTTCAGGTATTTAATAAAATTACTATGATAGATTATGTAGATGGTGTATATGCTATACGAGATTTTGAGAGTAGATATAAAAATGATGAGGTTGATGTAGCCATACTATTTTTGTCTATGCTTATACATATTATAGAGTACAATATAATAAATAAACAATATTATCACTATTACGAAATATTAAATATTTTAATACCTGCAAAAGAAAGTTTGGAGAGAGATTATACATTAAATAGAAAGTTTGTTATATATAGGGTTATATACAATTTAAGTCAGATAAGGGGTAAAATATGAAAAAGCTAGAAGATTTAAAGAAAGAGGTTGTATCAAAAGATATTAGAAACTTTTATGTATTTTATGGTGAGGATTATGGTATAAGAAAACATTATATAAATGAAATAGGAAAGTCATTTAAAAGAACAATATATTTAGATACATATAATGATGTTCAAAATTATTCATCAGGTATGTCGTTATTTGATAGTGGTAGAAAATTATTGGTTATATATAATGATGAAGAATTTTTAAAACTTAAAATAAATGCAATACAACAATTTATAGAAAGTATAAAAGATTGTTCTATAATATTTGTATATGAGGTAATACCTGAAACTACATCTCTTTTTAAGGATTTTACTGACTATATTACTTATTTTCCAGAAGTACAAGATAATATTGGTAAAGAGTTTGTTAATAGTGAGTTAAAGGTTATGGAAGCAGACGCAGAACAAATAGCGTCAAATTGTAATAATAATTATAATATGATTTTGTTAGAAAGCGATAAAATAAAGGAATATGCACAGGCATCAAAAATTACTGATAAGGGAGCATTTGATGTTTTAGATTTAAAAGAACAACTTGTTAAGAAGGTAGATGTATTTGATGTAGGAGCATTTATGATAGATGTGTTGACAGATAATAGAAGAAAAATACCATATTGGTATAATGTGGCTAAAAATGATGTTGATAGATTTTTTAGTTCGCTTGTATTTATGTTTAATGATTTTTTAATTGCAGGGTTATTAACCAGATTTGGAACATATAATGGTGGTAGGATTGCATACGAAAATAAATTATCGTGGACAAGAACTAAAATTTTAAGGGAGTTATATATAAATGCTGACGCTGAATATTTATTTGATACTGCATATATGATTGCTTGTATTGATACAGAGGTTAAGTCTGGTAAAATAGAAAGGGATAAAGTGGTAGATTACTTTTTTAGTTCGGTAATATAAATTTTTTAAAATTTTTTTTAAAAAAATTAAATGTTGATTTTTTAGGGGTTTTGCTGATTTTGTTTTATGTAAAGAGGCTGGAAACCATTGATATTACTGGATTTTGGTTTTATGTAAATCAATATAAAAGGGGTTTACAAATTTTAAATTCTGTTATATACTAACTTTGGTTTAACAATTTGAGTTAAATTCATTTTAATTTAATAGGGGGTATAATAGTATGATAACAGATAATGATAAGATAAATACTTGTATAGAAAAATATGGTTTGGATAGAGATGAAGCTACGAGGATTATTAAGTCAGATGATGTTATTTTGACTATTGAAGAATTAAGAATAAAATATAATTACCCTGAATTAGGAATAAAATATCCTGATTGGCTTACCCCATTAGAACATAGGAAAATGTGTAGTACAACAGTTAGACAGATGTTCAATCAGAATTTTGCTAAATTTACAACACCTGATGATATGGCAGGAGATTTATATATATTAACTGTTGTTAAATTAAATCAAATGAAAAATCATCGTATGCTTAAGGATTTTATAGTAAAGCAAGCATTAAATATGTATAGAAATTATACAATAAGACAGAAGTATTGGGCGTTAAGGACATTAGATGACAATGTTTCAGATAATTTAGAAGTTTTTAATTATGATAGATTGGAATATAAAGATGTTGAAGCAGAAGAATTACAATGTTTAAATGCTGTAACCAGTATAAAAAATAGAGAGGTTAGGGAATTACTAATATTGGTTGGATATATCATAGGTGGAATTTCAGCATTTGAAACTGAATTTTATAAAATAATTTACAATAGTGATTTAGTTGATAGAAGTAAATTACTTATGTTATTGGAAAAGTTGGAGTTAAATGATGAAATTGACAGAAATAAAATAGATGGCAAGAAGTCAAATTTTAGAAAGAAAAAGGTTACATTTTATGATGTTGTTAAGGTAATGAAGTTAGACGGCAATATAAAAGACATAAGGGAAAAAGTTGGGTATTATTTAACATCAACAAAATTTGTGGAAAATTTTGGTTAGGGGGGTGTGAGTATGCCACATAAATTAACATATTATGAAAAAATTTCATTAAAAAATAAAGAACCAGAAGAAGCTGAAAGAATAACTAAATTATTTAATGAAAATATAAATATTGCTAATAGAGTTGCACAGAAATATTATAAGACAAAATATTGGGATTTTGATGAAGCATTACAAATAGCAAGAATGGGTTTGTGGAAAGCCTGTTTAATTTGGGACCCGAATAAGTACAGATTATCAACACTAGCGTATAATATTATAAATAGAGATTTTATAGACTTTGATAGACAGCAGAAACGACAGCCTGATATACTATTTAATTTAGAAGATAATATTGTTACTGATGATATAAGTTTATCAGATGTTCTTGTAGATGAAGAAGCTGATGTTGAAAATGAATTTATAGAAGATAATGAAGTTAAAGAATTAAGTCAAGATATAATTTGGATATTAGAAGATATAGCAGAGGATTATAAAATTCATAGTGGTGTTATAAAGTTGATATATCTTATATTTGTAGAAAGTACACAAGATAATCAGTTAAATATGCGAATGATAGATTTTGTACCAAAACAGGTTGTAAAACAAATTGTTAGTGAATTACAAGATAGATTGAAAGCAATGTTAAAATAATAGGAGGAAATGATAATGAATAATAATGATATTTTAAAATCTTTAGAAGAAGAAAAAGCAAAATTGGAAAATGAATTCAAGATTTATAGTGGACAATTGAACCAATTAGAAGATAATATGGCTTCTGTACAACACGAATACGAGATGAAAAAAGAAAATTTAAAGGCAAATATAGAAAGAATTAGGGGTGCATATACTGTTGTATATAATCAATTGGATAAGTTTGGAGCAATAGTAAAGGAAGAACCAGAAGCTCAAATAGAGGAACAACAAAAAGATGTAAATAAGACGGAGAAGGTTAAGGCAGATAATAAGGTAAAAACTAATAAAAAAACATCAGATATAAAAGTAGATGACAAAAAAGAGAAAACTTCTGTATTAACACAGGACGAGATAGATAAAATAAATAATGCTGTTACAAATAAAAAAAGTGTTAAAGATGCTAATGGTAATGAAATTCCAGAGTATTTGCAAGCAGAGTATAAAAAATAAAAAAATTATTCAAGTAGTATCAAATAGATACTATTTTTTTAATGTTAAAGTGATATAATATAATAGGGAGGTAATAAATATGCCAAGAAAAAAGAAAGATGTTAAAGAAGAAAGTAAAGAGGAGAATATAAGATTAGATAATATTGATTTAATTATAAAGACTATATCTCCTGAATTAAGTGGTTTTAAAGAAATAATAAAATATGACGGAATAACCATTGAATTTGTAGTAGAAGATGGTATAGATGTTTTTAATGCAATGGAAGAAGTTAAGAAAATTTGTAAAAAATTTGGATTAAGGTCAGATGATTTAGAACATAATAAACAAGAAGTTGAAAAATTTATATTACAATTTCCTGATATGACACCTAAATTTACAAAGGCAGAGTTTAAAAAATTATATGAATATTCATTTAAGTTATTGTTAGATGATACATTTAATAATGAGCCAACTGTAACAAAAGCAGATGTTGTAAGTAATAAAAATAATTATACACGACAGGCTATTACAATTTATTATAGGTTTAATGTAAATAAATATAAAGAACGATTAGAAAATTATCTTAATGATGAAGAATACAGAAAAATGATTGATGATATGTTTTTAAAATATTTAGATGAATATTTAGATGAATATTTAGAAAAAAGAAAATAATAAATAGAGGTATATGATATGGATTTAAGTTTAACAGCACACGAGTGGATTTTTATAGGTTGGCTTGTGGCTATATGGTTTATATTAAGTTTTTTTATGTTAATGATGTATGCAATGTGGGAAGATAGAAAAAAGAATAAATATCAGGGGGATATTTTTACAGTAAAAGACATATTTTTAATGATATTATTTGCTCCTCTTACAATTGTTTTTGGGGTATGTTATATATTAGTTTGGTTTGTTATGCGAATATTACATTTTGAAGATGTAGTAGATTGGTTAAGTGATTTTATGAATAAACCAATAAAGTTTAGAAAAGGGGATAAAAATGAGTGATAATATAACAAATGCAATTATAAATAACATAAAGGAAACTATTAGAAAAGATTTAGAACTTGAATATACAGAATATAAAAATAAGTGTTTAGAAGATTTAGATTTTAAGTTTGAGGCAAAACGCAATAGTGTAATAAAATCAGCATTAGATGGAATAGATATAAGTATAATGGAAAATCAGCCATATAGTTTAGAACCTATTATCCAAATAAAGATAGAGAAAAAGATAATTCTAAAAGGAGAATAATGATAATGGAAAATGATTTTGATAAGTGGGTAGAAGAATGGGTTAATAAATTAAATATTTTAAAGTCAATGTTAATAATTATTTTAGCAGTTGTATTATTGGTGGTTATTTTTATAAGATTAAACGAGCAACAAGCTAGAATAGATGAAATAGATAATAGTATAGAAACAATATTAGATGACAATAAGGAATTATGGAAGAATATTGACGCTATGAGTGAGGATTATTCAACATTGTGGACACAAATATATGGAGAAGATAGTTGGTATGAAACACAAAAAGATAAAGAAAAAGTGCAAAATGAAATAGATAAGATGGAGGAATAATAATGTTACAAGATAGATTATATGATGATTTAAAAAAGGCAATGAAGTCAGGTAATGAGGTTGACAAGAATACAATTCAATATGTTAGAGCAGAAGTATTAAGAGCTGAAAAAGATAGAGGCTGTAAATTAACTGATGCTGATGTTGAAGGTATTATTTTTAAGGAAAAAATTAAAAGGCAAGACGCACTTGCTATGTTTGAAAAGGCACATAGACAGGATTTAATGGAAAAGACTTTTATGGAGTTGACTTGTTTAGATAGATATTTACCTAAACCAATGCTAGAAGAAGAATTGGAAGCTGAATTAAATAAGATAATTGCTGAATTTGATGGAGATAAAACTAAATTTGGACAAATTATGCAGTTAGCAAAAATTAAAATAGGAAGTAGAGCAACGGGTAAACAAATAAGTGATGTTTTAAAAAAGTTGTTAAATTTATAGTTAAGGAGATTAGGTATATGATTAAGAAACATTTTTTATTTCCAGAATGTTATATTGCTAAAATTCCATATTGTGATGATTGCAATGTGCAATTAAAACAAAGTGATACACAGATATTAACTAACCCACCAAGTTATATTTATAATTGTCCAAAGTGCAATAAAGAATATTATTTTAGTGCAGGTAGTTTAGAGGGGGAATGGAAATGGAGAGTAATATAGAAAAGGCAGTAGATGATATAAAATTAGATACAGTAGAAGATAGGATAGAAACAGCACAGAAATTAAATTCTGCGTTATCTGATAAGCAATTAGAATTTAATTTACAAAAATGGGCTGAAAGATTCACACCTGAATATATGGCAGAGTTAGAAGTTAAAGATTATGAGCAAGACAGAGAATATCCAGAAAATTTTTCAAATTGGTATCCACATATAAAGGATTTTGGGTATTTCAAATGTGCTGATGTTATTTCAAATCAAATATTTACACTAGAAGAAACAAAGGAGTTTAAAAAAGAAAATTTTGCTGATGTGGATATAGTTAAGTTAAAGAAGATATTAAAGCCAACATTAGATAAGATGGAACATTATAAAGTATATAATATAAAGAATGGTTGCTTTTCTAACAAGTTTAATTTTGAAACATCAAGAGCATCAGATATTAGTTTAGTAAAGAAAATGTGGGATATAAATTATCAATCATCATTATTTGATACAGGTGGTTATACAGAGTTGGTAGTGAGGGAATATATACCATATAATCCATTAGAAACCCCAACAATATATAATGGTATGCCTATGCGAGAAGAAGTAAGGGTATTTTATAATATGGATAAACAAGAGATAGAATATATAGAGGATTATTGGAAATATTCATATTGTGAGCCACACATAAATAATTTAACAGATAAGATTATTTTTAAATGGTTTCATAATAAATTAAAAACAAGAAAAGTACAGCATAGAGAAAGGTTACAGAAATTAAAAGATATTATATATGATAATATACATACATTAAAATTTGATGGAGAATTAAAGGGAATATGGTCAATAGATTTTATGTATGTAGATGATGATAGTAGATATAGTGGATTATGGTTAATTGATATGGCAAGAGGTTTTAGAAGTGCATATTGGAATATTGATAAATTAACCTATTCTACTAGAAAAAAGATGATAGAGGAAATGAAAAATGGAAGATAGTGAAAGTTTAGCAGATAAAATTGTATATAATGGGGAATATTTCTTTGTGTCAAAAGATATTATTCCAGATAGAAAAACACCTATATATAGAATATGGGATAGAAATGCTGTGTGCATAGCAACAATTAAGTGGTATGGTGCTTGGAGAAAGTTCTGTTTATTTACAGAGGGTTCTGGTGTTGTATGGGACAATAAATGTTTGAGTGAAGTAATTTCATTATTAGATAAATATAATAAGGAGTATAAAGATAGTGGAAAGTAGTGAAGAAATAGCAAAAAGAATAATGGAGCAAACAAGAAGTAGGTTAAATAAAACAAAAGATGTTTTAATTACAACAAGAAATCAAAATGTTATATTTGATAAAGAAGTAGAAACTATGAGAGAAACTTTAAGACAACAAGAAGAAGATTTAGAAGAAAGGTAGATGATTATGAAGAAACCAGATTTAAAGTGGTATGTAATGATACACGATTTTAATGCAGATAAAATCGTTAAGTATAATGTACTGGAATATGACTATTTAATAGACAGTTTGAAAAAGGCAATTAAAAAGAAAGAAATAACAAAATATGATGAGTTAAAGGAATTTGTAAAAAGAATATTGATGGCACAATTTTGGAGTAGAACGGAGTATGAAATATTAGTTTCAGGTTTACATACAAGAGTAGAGCCTCAAAAAATAGATGTATGGTATCAAATAGAGATGAATTTAGATAATCTATTGTGGTATTTAATAGAAAAGTTAAAATTAGATATAAAAATTAAGTAAGTGTGGTTTGGTAATGGTAGATTTAAGAGTTGGAAATTGTACAGATATATTAGATGATTTAATAGAAGAAAATAAAAAGGTAGATTTAATAATAACATCTCCACCTTATAATTTAGGAATGAAGCAAAGTATGAATAAAGATGTTATTGTTAGTTATAATAAATATACAGATGATTTAGAGTATAAGGATTATATAAATTGGCAAGTAGATATTTTAAATAAATGTTACGAGTTATTAACTGACAGGGGATTGCTGTATTATAATCATAAAGAAAGACATTATAAAAATAATTATTTTAATCCTATAAATGTTGTTCAATCTTCAAAATTAAAACCACTGCAGACAATTATATGGAATAGATTATCTGGTATGAATTTTAATATAGGTAGATATGTTAATAGTTATGAGCAAATAATTGTAGCATATAAAAATGAAAATACATATATGAGGATAAATAAGAGTGCTGAAAAGTATTTTGATGTATGGAATATACAGCCAACTCCAAATTATATGCAAGTTGCAACATTTCCTCTTGAACTTCCAGAAAGAATAATACGAGGATATAATAATTATGATGATTTGGTTGTGTTAGACCCATTTATGGGAAGTGGAACAACAGGAGTAGCCTGTAAAAAGTTAGGTGTTGATTTTATAGGAATAGAGCTAGATGATTTATATTTTAATAATGCTAGAAAAAGAATAGAAGAAACAGATGAAAGTGGGTATTTTATTATGCACCCACATAAACAAAATAAATTATGGTAAATTGTATTGGAGGGTAATAAAGATGGTAAATGTTACATATGAAAGACTAATTGAATTAGAGCAGGAAAGACAAAATAATAATATAGAGTTAATAGCAAGCGAGAATTTTCCAAGTCAAAGAGTATTAAATGCTGCTGGTAGTATATTAACAAATAAATATGCAGAGGGGTATCCAGGAAAAAGATATTATGGTGGTTGTAAATATATTGATATTATAGAACAAAATGCTATTGATGATTTATGTAATTTATTTGGTACAAAATATGCTAATGTTCAACCTCATTGTGGAAGTTCAGCAAATCAGGCAGTATATAGAGCATTACTTGAAAAAGGAGATACTGTATTAGGTATGGACTTGGGAGCAGGTGGACATTTAACACACGGGCATAAAATGAGTTTTTCAGGGCAAGATTATAATATAGTAAGTTATGGTGTAACAGAAGATGGTATTATAGATTATGACGATATAGAAAATAAGTTATATATGTATAATCCAAAAATGATTTTAGTGGGGGCTAGTTCATATTCTCAAATTATAGATTACGAAAGAATAGCAAGAATTATAGAAGATTACTATAATAAAACTGGTGATAAGCCTTATTATTTTGTTGATATGGCTCATATTGCTGGTTTAGTTGCAGGTGGAGTACACCCTAATCCTTGTAGTTGGGCTGATGTTGTAACTAGTACAACACATAAAACTTTGAGAGGACCAAGAGGTGGAATTATATTATGGAATAAAGATGAATTAACAAAGAAGATAAATTCAGCAGTATTTCCAGGAATACAGGGTGGTCCATTAGAACATATAATTTGTGCAAAGGGGATATGTTTTGAAGAAGCATCTCAACCTGAATTTAAGGAATATGCACAACAGATAGTTAAAAATGCAAAGGTATTTGCAGATAAGTTTATTGAATTAGGTTGGAAAGTAATATCTGGTGGAACACAAAATCATATGTTTGTATTAGATGTGTATAATTCTATTGGTTTAACAGGAAAACAAGTAGAAACTGTTTTAGATGAGATAAATATAACCTTAAATAAAAATCAAATACCTAATGATACATTACCACCATTGAAGTCAAGTGGTGTTAGAATAGGAACACCAGCAATGACAACAAAAGGTTGGAGAGAAGAAGATTTTGTACAATTAGCCTATATTATAGATGGTTATTTAAGAAGATTTAAAGATGAGGAATTAAGTGAGGAGCAGATAACAGAATATAAGGAAATGATAAATAATTTGGTTCATAAGGAGAGATAATAATGAAAGATATAATTATATATAAATCACAAAATGCAGATACGAGAAGTGCAAAGCAGGGAACTACAATAGATGAATTGGAAAAAGATACAATAAGCCATATCAATGATGTTCAAAATGTGGGTTATTGGTTAATAGATAAAATAAAAGGACAATTTACAGCACACGACCATACTAAATTAGAGTACCTAGACGAGTTTTATCACGATTTTAATGAAAAATTGCAAGATGGAAGTAAAGATTTTAAAAATATGAAGTGGTTTAAAGAAAGACATTTAACAGAAAGACATCATTTAAACGATAGAGTTCCAGAAGATGTGAACCTAATAGATGTGTTGGAAATGGTTGTTGATTGTACTTGTGCAGGACTTGCTAGAAGTGGAGATGTTTATCCCATAGAAATAGATGAAGATGTATTGAAGAAAGCAATTGAAAATACTAAAAATTTAATTATTGAAAATACAGATGTTGTAGAGGAGTAAGTATTATGTATCAATGTTTTCATTGTGGTCAAAATGCTGTATATTGGCAAGCAGATTTTGATTATGAGGATTATGGTTTAGATGGAGAGGGGATAGTACATACTTGCCATTGTGCAAATTGTGGAGCAGATATTGAATACTATGTACCTAATATAAAGCAAGAAGATGGAGAGTGTAGTAATGAAAAACTTTAATTTAATAAATGGGGATATGTTAGAGGAATTAGATAAATTAGATGAGAATAGTATAGATTGTATAATCACCGACCCACCATATGAATTAAATTTTATGGGAAAAGAATGGGATAATACAGGTATAGCATTTAATAAAAATACTTGGGAGAAATGTTTAAGAGTTTTAAAGCCAGGAGGACATTTATTGGCATTTGCTGGAAGTAGAACAATGTATGGAATAGGTTATGCTATTCAGCAAGCTGGATTTGAAATTAGGGATACAATAATGTGGTTATATGGAAGTGGTTTTCCAAAAAGTATGAATATTGGCATTGCTATTGATAAGAAAAACGGAGTAGAAAGTGAAAAAGGAGAAAGAAAAACTTATGCAGATGGTTCTAAACAAAGATTAACAGGTAGTAAAGGACCATTTGGAAATAATAAAGGAAGAAAAGATTATGAATTGATACCAACTTCTAATTTAGCGAAAAAATGGCAAGGTTGGGGAACTTGTTTAAAACCATCATTTGAGCCAATTATAGTAGCGAGAAAATCATTTAATGGTAGTTTAGTAGATAATATAATGGAGTATGGTATAGGTGGAATAAATATTGACGAATGTAGAGTGCCATTTGAAGATACACCAAATCCTGCAACTAATCCTTTATATAGATTAAATGGTGGATATAAAACTACTGCAAAAAACTATGACGCAGAGTTAAGTGTGGTTAATTTTGGTACAAGTAGAAATGAAGTTTCACAGTTAGGAAGATTTCCAGCAAATACAATATTAACTTATGATGACACAGATTATGATGAGGTATGTGGTGGATTTCCAATAGGTGGGCAAAATGGTAATATTGACAAAAGGTATGAAATGAATAATCAGGTATATGGGGATTATGGTTATTGTAATACTTGGCAGGCTTATAACGATAGTGGTTCAGCTAGTAGATATTTTTATTGTGCGAAAGCGACAAGTAAAGATAGAGATGAAGGTTTGGAGAGTTTTGATGTTATAAATACAGGTGAATTACAGGGTGGTAGAAAAGATGGTAGTTTAGGTTCTTTAAGAGTGAGAACAGATGGTAGTATTGGTGTAAACCCTTATGCTGGTAATGGTTCTCCAAAAAGAAATATACACCCAACTGTAAAGCCAACAGAACTAATGCAATGGTTAGTTAGATTAGTTGCACCTGATAAAGCTACAATATTAGACCCATTTATGGGTAGTGGTTCAACTGGTAAAGCAGTTGCTTATGAAAATATGGAAAGAGGTAAAAAATATAAATTTATAGGAATTGAACAAGAGCAAGAATATTGCGATATAGCAAGAGCAAGAATTAAATATGCGTTAGGTTCAAGAGTTATTAACAAAGTAGATGTTAAAACAGGAGAAGTTGTACAAGTTGAAATTCAGCAACCAAAACAACAGAATTTATTTTAATATGGGGGTACATTTTAATGGAAAAATATAATTTAATAAATGGGGATATGTTAGAGGAATTAGATAAACTTGAAGAAAATAGTATAGATAGCATTATTACGGACCCCCCTTACGAATTAAATTTTATGGGAAAAGGTTGGGATAATGCAGGAGTTAGCTTTAATAAAGAAACTTGGAAAAAATGTTTAAGAGTATTAAAACCAGGTGGCTATATATTAGCATTTGGTGGGAGTAGGACATTTCATAGGATAGCCTGTGCAATAGAAGATGCAGGATTTGAAATAAGAGATACAATTATGTGGCTATATGGAAGTGGTTTCCCTAAATCTATGAATATAGGAATATCATTAGATAAAAAGAATGGTGTTGAAAGTAAAGTTATAGGGCAAAATCAAGATATTTTAGCAAAACAGGCGAAAGATTTAAGAGAGGGACATAGAAAGATAGTTGATAGTTTAAATGCTGGGGCAGATGAAAGGAATAATGGATTTATATCAGTATCTGCTGATGTTAAAGAACCTGTATCAGAAGATGGTAAAAAATGGAAAGGTTGGGGAACTTGTCTAAAGCCCAGCTTTGAACCAATTATTGTGGCAAGAAAACCACTAGAACGGAACAATGTTAGAAAATGTATTAAAATATGGAGTTGGTGGAATAAATATTGATGAGTGTAGAATAAGTCATAATGAACCAATTAAAACAACCAATAGAAAGGGATTGAAGAATTATGGAGATTTTAATTGGAATTATGATACGACAAAAAATCATATAGCAAGTGCAAGTCCAAAGGGAAGATTTCCAGCAAATACAATATTAACTTATGATGACACAGATTATGACGAAGTATGTGGTGGTTTTCCATATACAAAAAATAGTAAAAGGAGTTCAAATAATAATAAGAATACAGTTAGTACAAATACATATACACCACCAAAAGCTATATATACAGATGATAATACATATGGTGATGAGGGTTCTGCTAGTAGATATTTTTATTGTGCAAAGGCAGGTAAGAAAGACAGAGATGAGGGATTGGAAGAATTTAAAGAATATGAAGTTGAGCTTATAGGACAATTACCTGATGGATTTGTGAGTTCTTATGGCAATATTAGAAATAAACCATTGCCAAAAAGGAACACTCACCCAACGGTGAAACCTACAGAGCTAATGCAGTATTTAGTAAGATTAGTATCTCCTAAACATAGCACAATATTAGACCCATTTATGGGAAGTGGCTCAACAGGTAAGGCAGTTGCTTATGAGAATAATGAAAGAAATATGGATTATAAGTTTATAGGAGTTGAATTGGATAATACATATATGAATATAGCAAAGGCTAGAATTTTGTATGCAGATGGTAGTAAAATTTCAATAGAAACTAATGTAGAAGATAATACAGAAGAAGTGGTTGTTATAAAAAAACCAAAACAACAAAGATTATTTTAATTGATGTGAAATATCACATCAATTTTTTATTATAAAAACACTTTACATAATTTAAAATTTGTGATATAATCTTCTATGAGAAAATATAGGAGTTGATAAAGGTGAAATTAAAAAAGTTGAAAAGTTTTTTAGAAACTAATTTTCCACCATATGATAAATATGAAGTATTAGAGAACGATGAAGATAAGGTAGTAGCAGTTTTATATTATGGAACTAGGGATAAAATAAGGGTTACAATAGGATACGCAGATGAAGGTTATAGCTTATTAAAGTTATTACAAACAGATTTTATTTAAGGGGGTAGATGTAAATGGTTAAAGATATTAACGATTTATATTTTACAGATGAAGAATATGATATATTTGCAGAGAAGTATCAAAATCAAAGAACAAAATACACAGAGAGTATTAGGAAAGAAGTCCAAGAGAAGTTGTTGGATTTAAACAAAGACATATTAAAGGAGTTGCAAGTTAGAAAGTTAGAAGTTTTTAATCACGCAAATCCAAAAAATACAACATCGTTGACATTTCCTTGTGTATTTAATAAGGGGAAAGTTAATTGGCTTGGTGTGAGATATGGTAAACACCCTGCTGATATTAGGGACTTAAATAAATTAGTTGGTGCTAGAACTATTGATGACCCAAAATATGCTTTTCAGAAACACGCTTGTATGCAAGTAAATGTTGGTTATAATGGTGTGGATATAGGTATATTTCACGCTGTGCCAAATGAAGCAGTTGATAGGGAGTATTTACACGAACATATTGATAAAAATGATACAAAATTATTAAACGCTATAAATAATGAGTTAGATAAGTTGAGATTTTCAGGATATGTTTGGAATATATGGGATACTAATTTAGAGGGTGTAGAATTACCAGATTTTGGTGGACCAGCAGACCCAGAGAGTACCTATTATTTTGATAATGAAAATGAAGAAGATTTTTTAACTTGGTATTCAAAGCACGATAGAAATGGTTGTTATTCATCAATGTTAGTTCATTTTCCTAGATATAGTGAAAAGATAACAAAAGATAACATTGTTGATACAGTAATAGAAATATTTGAGCAAATATATCCATTATACAAGTTATTAAGTTGGAATATTCATTATACTGGAAAGGTGGTAATATAGTATGTTTAATAAAAACCATAAGGATTATGTATCCAAACTTGAAAATTATATGGATAAATATGAGTATAATTATGCTGATATTTTATTAGGTATCAAGATGGAATTTAGTGATATTATATATGAAGAACATAAAATAGGTTGTTATTTAGTAGATAGTGTTATAATTGGAATACAATTATTATTAGTTGTTATTGGTGTAGTTTGTGCATTTTTTGGATTGAAAATAACTACAATTACTTGTAGTTTTACACTAATATTACTTGCAATTCTTTTGGTAAATAATGCTATTCACGACTATGCTTGGAGAAAATCAAAAAAGAGATTAAGAGAAATAGAAAAAATTATGGATAAAATTAAAGTAGATAATAAATAAATATGTGATATAATATATTAGGGGTAATAGTATGTTATATTTAGATGCCAATAATGAGGAATACAGAGAAGGAGATATAGTATATAATCCATTTTTTGGGGATTATTGGGTTGTTCAGGGTGTTACAAATGAAGAAAAAGAAGAATTTGGATTAAATACTGATTTATGTTTAGCTTTATACAATAATAAAGACCATTATTGTACTGATATTGATGTTCCAACTGGTTTTATTATTTTAATGCGTAAAAATGATAAAGGATATGATGGTGTGATAGATGAAATGAAGTTATATTTAGAAAAAATAAATAAGGAAATGGAAGATAATAATGGAATTGAAGAATAAAGATAAGTTAAAAAGTATAACAAATATGAATATGATGGAAGAAGTATTTGCTGAAATAGAGAATATGGGATTTACAGTTATTGATAAAGAATATGCAGATGGTTATATGGCTGATGTAGATAAGGATATAATATGTGAGTTTCATATTTTAGAAATACCAGGATTTGCATTTGCAATGTGGAATACCCAATTTAATCAAGATAATATATTAAAACAGATACAGAAAAATGGATTGGGGTGGACTTGGGCAGATAGTCTTGAAATAGACCCCAGAAGTGATTTGGTATTTTTCACACAATACGAGCGAGATATTGATAAATTTAAACCAAGTAGGAGTGGCTTTGTTTGGGGAATATATAGAGATACTTGGGAAGAAGAAGATGATGATGGTAAAATGATTCAAGTTGAAAAGTGGAGATTATTAGATGGTATAGAGGCAATACTAAATTATATGAAAAAACATCATTTTAAGTCAATAGAATATGCAGGTAGGCAAACAAGATATATATGGGAAGATGATATATCAGGGTTTTATGCGTTTAGACAATATATATATGAGTGGAGTTATGTATTGTGGCATAGGTTTGTCAAGTATTTAAAACATAAATATATATTAAGGAAGTCAAAACAGCTAGTAAAGAGTTTAAAACTATCTTATGGGATTGTCGTAGAAAAAGATAATTGTTGGTCGCCAAGAATTGATATATTGATAAGGAGAAAAGAACTTGATATAAATAAAGTAAATAAAGAACAATATAAGAAAGAACAGGATAAAATAGATATATTTGAAGATAAATATTTTATGGAAACATCAGTAGAACAATTTGATATAGATTTAGAAGATTTTACAGAAGAAGATATACAAGTAGATAAGAGTGCGTTGGAACAATTTAAGGAATATATATCTAAAATAGGTATTATAGATGAAGATGGTGAATTGGATAGTAGGAAAATAATTTATAAGAATTATAAAGGAGAATTAAAATGAAAGAAGCAGTAGCATTAAAAACATTGGCAGACCAAGATTGGAAAACACAATTAGCACAGGGTTATTCCAACATACCAAGTGGTGCAATAGTTGAAGTTATAAATGATAATTATGT
>AUXO012377103.1_pt1 | contig 17569 bp, 14 predicted proteins | sample 768731 | NCBI WGS metagenome assembly AUXO01 (sample SAMN02715735, study PRJNA202380) | gut metagenome | biome: sheep rumen | host: Ovis aries | place: New Zealand: Palmerston North
ATCAAGATGGCGAGCTGCATGATCGAGCTCATCGCACAGGGCAACCCCATCAAGATCGACGGTCTGGGTATCTTCTGGCCTACGGTAGAGAGCACCAAGGAGGGTATCACGCGGGCGGCTCTGCTGGAGGGTAAGTGGAACGCGAATACCTACGTGAAGGGCGTGCACATCCGCTTCCGTCCTGAGGGCGTCAGCGATGATAACATCACTTCTCGAACCTTCAAGGATATGTGTTCGCTGAGCACTTATGGCGTCGAGGAGAAGATTGACATCACTCCCGAGGAGCAGGATCCCACCAAGAAGCAGTACATCAAGAAGGTGACTCCGCTCGACGACTGGATCCGCGAGCAGACCGCTTCTCAGGGCTAAAAAGGGAGGTAACGGATGAAGAAACGCATCATCGAGATAGCGGTGAAGGTCGTAGTAGCCGCTCTCACAGCCTTTCTGACAGCCATCACAACCACGAGTTGCATGGGCTTCGGACCTCTCCCACTCTATTAGAGTTTTGCAATGCTTATCATGACAAAGACCTCGGAGAAAATCCTCTCCGAGACTTTTTTTCATACCCAAATATTTGGTAGTTATGTGGAAGATTAATAGATATAAACACATAAAAAAACATAAAAAAAATATGTTTCCTTTGAAGTTTCAACAAATTATTATATTTTTGCGTTGAAAACAAACTATAAGTAAGATGAAAGATCTAAATCGAATCAAAGTTGTCTTGGTAGAAAAGAAAAAAACAAGTAGATGGTTAGCCGAGCAATTAGGCAAAAACATATCTACCGTAAGTAAATGGTGCACCAATACATCGCAACCAGATCTCCAAACTCTTGATAAAATTGCAGAGCTACTTAACTGCGATAAGAGGGAGTTGATAACGGAATAGATATATTTTTTCAGAGAACGAACATAGGGTTCGTTGTGTTATAGTATATTTGCGACCGAAATTGGCTAATTTGAACAATAATTAATTGCTAAAATAAACGTTATGGCTATATCTTTAAATGATTTTATACTTCAAAAGGCTAGAACATTACCAGTGATTCTTGCAGTTGACAGAAGCGGAAGTATGGGTAAGGATGGAAAAATGGATGCCCTAAATCTCGCTCTAAGGAATTTTGTGAATTCACTCAAAGAGGAAAATTCTGACAAGATTGAGATTCAAGTAGCTATCTATAGCTTTGGAGGAAAGGATGAAGTAACATGTGAATGTGAACTTAGTCCAGTTAAAGACATTGATGTTATTGAGTATTCTGCATATGGCAGAACTCCTTTAGGAGGGACTTTGAGTACAATAAAGGACCTTATTGAAGACCGCACAAAAATACCATCACGTTCATATGCTCCTACAGTAGTTATTATTACAGATGGAGAATCAACAGATGACACGAGTTTGTCTTTATCTTCATTTATCAGAGAAGGGCGCTCTGCAAAAGCATTTCGTATTGCGATGGCAATAGGTGATGATGCAGACATTAATTTCTTGAGATCATATGTAAGTGAACCCGAATATCTTGTTACAGGAGAGAATGCTTCTGATATCAAAAAGTTCTTCAAGTTTGTGACCATGTCGGTATCTCAACGTGCTCATAGCCTGACTCCTGATTCCATAAGACTTTCTGTCCAGAATGTTCCGACTGATGATGATGACGAATTAATCTTGTAGTTATGTATAGCCATATATTGACATCAGTAGTAGGTAAACACCGCAATAATCAAGATGCTATTAAGTATTTTGAGAGCACAGATAAGGTGATTGCTATTGTTGCCGATGGGCTTGGATCAAGGAAGAAATCTGCTGTAGGAGCAAGGCTTATATGTAGAATGATGGTTGAGGAACTGGAAACAAAACAGCTTCCATTACAGTCAATAGATATTGTAAGCCCAATAAAATGGTATGAACATCTTGAAAAAGAGAAGCTTAACCCTGATGATTATTGCACCACATGTTCTTTTGCCGTGATAGATAAAATATCGAAAATAATCAGCGTAGGACAGATTGGTGACTCTCCGATATTTGTAGGAATTGATGGCAGTTCAATTGTCGTATTGAAACAGGAAAAAGAATTCTCAAATATTACAACTTGTCTTGGTGGGAGAGAAAAATCTTCGTTTACCATAAATAATTTCAAGTTCAATTGCAACATGAGGGTGTTGGTAACATCTGATGGCATAGGAGATGAATTAGACGGTTCAAACATAGAATCGCTATTTTCATACTTGTCTTCCAAATATCAGCCTTATAGCAAGAAGTCTCGCTCACGTCGGTTTACAAAAGAAATAAAAGCAACCGTCGGCAAAGTCAACAATGATGACAAGTCGGCTATATATATATGGTCATTATGAATGTAATAGACTCTTTTAGAAACAGTTATGAAGTTTTGTCAGAAATAGGCAAAGGCTCTCAAGGGACAACATATCTCTTGAAAGGCGAGAAGTACATTGCAAAACTATTCAATAACGTCATTAATCCGACCGAATTAAAGTCAAAAATTAATTTCTTGAAGCGGTTGGATTTAGACAAGGAATGTTTTGCATTACCGCTAGAAGAAATAACACAGCCAAGGATTGGCTATCTTTCAGAATTTGCCTCAGGGATGGAGCCGTTGACTTCATTAAAATGGGCGAATCAATCAGATAATTTACAAGAATGGTTTATCGAAACTGGTGGATTGCTCAAAAGAATTCAGGTTCTTGCCAAGTTAGCAGAGCGTCTAAGAACCCTCCATTCAAAGGGATTGATTTATTGTGATTTGTCACCCAACAACGTATTTATTTCGTCTGACGCGAACAAGAGCCATGTTTTTTTGATTGACATGGATAACCTTCGTTACAAAACGAGTATGGTGCATAACATATATACGCCTTTCTATGCTGCACCAGAATTAGTTAATAGGGCTTCTGCTAATAGTATGGAATCGGACTGCTTTTCTTTTGCAGTAATAGCTTATGAATTACTTACACTAAACCATCCTCTTATTGGTGACTATGTTGATGAGGGTGAACCAGAATTAGAGGAACAAGCTTTGTCCGGCAAACTTCCTTGGGTTGACCATTCAGAAGATAAGACAAATGCACGTACAAGCGGTATTCCAACAGATTTTTTTATTACTAACAATTTGAAGGATCTGTTCAAACGGACATTTGAGAACGGACTGAATATACCAACAAAACGTCCTACAATCTCAGAATGGTGCAACGGTTTAAACAGAATGATAAATGAAATAATAAAATGCCCAGAATGTAATATACACTATCCTTCGAGCAACTCAGGACACTGTCCTTTCTGTGGCAAAGCATCTAACAGTGTCATTAAAATACAAATGAAGCGTTGGGAAAAACTTCCTCATTATAATAGGCAAAAGAATCAGGTAGAAGAGCTATTTGGGTTAGCGCCGATGGTATTTGAAGAAATGGTTGTTGATAAGTATACTACCAAATATATTAGAAACTCACATTTTCTTCTTCCAGGAAATCTTAACAAGCCCGTTATGCAATTAAAAGTAATAGAGTCGGATGGCGATGAAAGACTTCTTGAACTCATCCCCAAAGAGACCACTTTTTATGTGGCAGTAGATGGACAAGAAGTTTTTTATAGCAATAAGCCTAAAAAGATAAGAGTAACTGGTAAAGCACATCGTGAATTAGTAATTGGAGTAACAAAGTTGGACACTCCCCAAAGAGTATTAACTATCGAATAAGTATGGCAAGAATTACAGAACTATTTGAACGATATTCAGAAGAGTTTATCGGCAATAGTATAAAAGGGCAGATTAGAGCGCCACAGGTCCCTGATCTTGAGAGTCGAATTCCTCTCGAGTTAGAACTTTTTGCGGTTGACAATGACGGATTGTTATTCCAATGCAAAACAAAGGATCAGCAGCAATTAATACGAATTGTTCCTGAGTCAGAGGTTGATACTTCTAAGTTTGAGATTTATCCGCAGATTAGTGGTTTATTCCAAATGACATCTTATGATTCCAAAACAGGAATTGGCATGATTAATTATATTCCATGTGGCCGTGGTCAAAGTTTTGATGAAGACATTGTCATTGGGTATAATCCTAATTATATATTATCAAGACGAGCAGCGAGTTTAGAAAGATTGCCGGAAGAATTAAAAAAGACACTCGTATTTGAAAGTCCTTTGGGAAGTTATATCTTGGAAGAAATTTATCCAGACAAGGCTGATAATAAAACCCTTCACGGACTGAAATATGCAGCAGACCTATTGATTATCAATGATAAATATATATTAAACAAATCTAGGAAGAAAAATATTGGAAGTATAGATGACTTCTGCCGTTACCGTTTAATAAGATATCCAAGCATTGATTTCGTGGAAGAAAATAATGCTAAAGCCATTATGCAACGCATTAAAGATAAAACTACTAATGGTACTGCATTATTAAAGATATGGCAGGAATATAGCGAGCAGGAATTAGAAAAGGCTATGCAACTTTCCTCATTATTCGGAGAAATAAATTATTCCGAAGGGAAAGACATGGCTGATCACGTAAAGGTAATCCGACTGGATTTTACTAAGGAACAAGTTGCCGCATTTAAGGAACACGAAAGTGATTTCAAAAATTCTTCATTTGAGAGTTCTGTCAATCCAGGAGCTAGAGATAGCGAGACATATAAGATAAGAAACATAAAGAAGAAATATAATCTATATTATGCAGAAGTTAATGATGAAAATGATACGCTTAGTTCTTCTGGAAGTCTTGTTCTTTCAGTAAAAGGTGACTATCATGTCAATAATCGTCGGGAAAGAGCATATCAGCATCTTGAAGGCGATAGAATTACTGCAATTCTACGCAATCTACTCTTTGCAATTGAGGATGAAGCAGCTGAGATGATAGAACTTAACAAAGAGAAACATAAGACTGCTTTAACAGAAAGAACACGAACTTTCTTACAAGAACGTTTTGGGATTTCGGATCTTACTGAAAACCAAAAGAAAGCTGTCGAGATTGCACTTAACACGCCAGATATAGCTGTGATACAAGGACCACCGGGTACAGGTAAGTCTACAGTCATAGCAGTTATCTGCGATAGATTGTTCGAAGAGGCAGAAAAAGAGAAGAAAAAGAAAAAAGAGTATGATTCATACGATTACTCCAAACTTATTCTTGCATCTGCTTTTCAAAATGACACAGTAGAACATATTGCCTCAAAAATCGAAGATAAAGGTTTGCCAACTGTAAAGATTGGCAAAGATGCTATGACCATATCCGCAGAGCAGATTGTAGCCAAGAAAATGATTGATGCCATAGATAGAGCTCTTCGCTATTATACAGCAAAAACATCTTCACTTCGCATGTCTAAGACTGTTCAAAAGATAAAGGATGTATATGAGAAGGAGCATAATTTGGAATCATTAAAGAGTAGCATTGATAAAATTATAAATCAATTAGATCTAAATGACGAATTATGGAAAGAATGGAGATTGATTTCCAAACCATTTGGCAGACGTGATTCGGCAAGAGATGATAAATGTATCAAGGCACTTAAAAATCTTTCCACAGATTTAATTGCTTATGATGATAATGGATATTATGAAATTCAGAAGTTACTTCGTTCCGGTATTGAATTAACGGATCATGAGCGAATCAAGCTGAAAGAAGCTCCTGTGGATAGTCCGTCAGAAGAATTTCTTTCCTTCCTATCTTCTTTGAAGGAAAAGTATCTGAATGAATTTGATATTGCTTCAGATGCTGCAAATGAAGGTAATAATGAAGCAATAATAAATTGGCTTGTTGAGGTAATACGATACGAAAGGCAGCAAGAAGAGAATGCGTATAACGACTTTGATACATTTATGACAGCTAATCTTGAAACACTTCGTGAAGAGATAGAGGGTGAAGGGCAGTATATTCGCGAATCCATCTTGGCATATACTGAAAGTGTTGCTGCAACTAACCAAAAAGCGGGTAGCCGAGATATTACATCTAAATTTCAAAATGTTATCCTAGAAGAAGCTGCTCGTTCTAATCCTCTTGATTTATTAATCCCTATGACGAGAGCTTTACGTCGCATTATTCTTGTTGGTGACCAAAAGCAGTTGCCGCAGCTGATAGAAAATGATATTGTGAAAGATGTTGTGGAGAAAAAATACGATGACCTTGCAGAACGAGATATCGCCAGTAAGAAGTATGAGTCTTCGTTGTTCGGCATTTTATATAAAAACCTTGAAAAAGCCACTAAGTTGCGCAGAATTCGTTTGAATGAACAGTTTCGAATGCATCCGGCAATTGGAGACTTTATTAGTTCTCTTTATTATGAGAATGAAGTAAAAGCCGGAATGATCGACCAGGCTAAAGCGAGAGAGCATAAACTAACTGTTGCAGGTCTTAATGGCAAAGTTATGGTATTCTGTGACGTAAAGAAGGATAAAGGACTAGAGAACAAGGGTATTGGGAAATCACGAGAATGTGAGGCAAAACGCGTCATGTCTTTGGTCAAGGAAATTATGAAAGATCCTGAAAGCAAAGAACTCAGTATTGGTGTTATTACATTCTATGCTGCACAGCGTGATTTGATTTTTAAAGAAGCAGAATCTTTGGGTTTTGCCTATAAAATGGATAATGGCGATTACGATATTAATTATTCATTTAAAACCACAAGGGATGGGCGTGAAAAGTTCAGAATTGGCACGGTTGACTCATTCCAAGGTAAAGAATTTGATGTCGTTATTCTAAGCGCAACACGTTCCAATACTATAGAACGTAACGAAGGGAATGTCAACAAGGTTTTTGGCTTTTTGACTTCGGAAAACCGTTTAAATGTTGCTTTCTCTCGCGCTCAACGTCTTTTGATAGTATGTGGTGATGGCGAAATGTTCAGCGATGAATATGCCCAAATATATGTAAAGGGCTTATATGAATTTTATGTAAACCAATCAACAAACAAGAATTATGGCGCAAGAATTGTATGAATACATATATAATGTAGAGCATCGGCCTAATAAAACAGGTGTTTTGCTTGCAATACCGATGTATATGTATAGGATTGAGACATATAAAATAGAGTATGGAATCAACTTTTTCCAAAAAGCAGTTTTGATGTTCAAGACGAAACCAGGAATTGACAATAGTACAATTGCCAATTGCCTTGGTCTTGACGAGGAGCTTGTTAATATGGTTGCAGAACAGTTGGTCACATCTAAGTTAATTGGTTCTGACGGTCGACTGACACACCGGGGTAAAGAGATAAAAGATGACATAGATGGTCTCATCGTAGATGAGAGCAAGAAATCTATTGGATACGTCTTTCAACATGTCAACGATGAAGGCTTATATTCTTTTTACGTTAACAACATCCAAAAGGCAACTGTTATCAATGGAGATATTTGCACGGGAACTAAAGGTGAAAACGGGGAAGAAGATTACTATACTAAGCCGATTCTTGCTGATAAACTTTTAGATAAGCGTGTTGTCAATTACGCTCCCAATGAACGTGAAATACTGGGAATGATAAGGCGCTCAAATAAACATGTTCACTCAAATAAAGAAATAGAGCCCCTAAATATAGATGCTTCAAGATATGGTATTTCTTTTGTCCCAAATAATCATCCGTCATTGGTATGGGTATGCACATATGCTTATGTACCCAGAATTAAAGAGGATATTTATGGAAGCGAATGGGAAATACAAGACCCTTTCGGATTTGAAAATAACTCTGAGCTGAAATTATACATTGAAGCACTTCTTTCTGATGGATTGATAGAAGACTTCACTTGCAATTTTAAAGATTTAAAGACCGTTAATGACCATACCATTGATACATTCCAAGCAATGATGGATGAAATGGTAGATACAGAAATGGGTAAGTCTTTTGATATTGGCTACTACAAACTTGATAAGAATACAATCAAATATTTAAGGGCTGTACTTAAAAACTACTTGTTACTCAGAAGAAATTCTGAGATTGATACGTGTGGTTCTTTTATTGGAAATATTCAAAATACACTTGAAACCATCTTCAAAATAGATTTTGAAAAGAATGAAACTACTTATAGAAAAGTAATTAATTCATTTCGTTATGAGTATAGAATCGATAAAAGGACGAAGACGGATTTTTTCAAGGAAGAAGATCGTTATGACTATATCGATGAGTTATTTATCACAGGAGGTTTAAAAGCTGATCAGGACACTCAAAGACAAATGAAGAATATCGCAAAGAAATTTGATATAGTTCATGTCATTTCTCTTAGACAATATCTAATAAAATTCTTATTTGGATATAAATACAATAAGGACAATCCTCTTTATGACATTATAAAGGATAAGGTTGGAGTGATTTATAAAATTGGAGGTCTCCGTAACATTGGCAGTCACGGGCAGACCAGTAGTGAAAAGCAAATACGAAGTTTGTCAGCTGAGGAGATAGAACTTTATTATAACGAATTGAAAGAGATCATTAACAATTATATCATTAGATACAATGGGCAAAAAGGATAAGAAAAATAAGCAAAAGCAACAACAGAAAGCAGTTGCTCTTAAGCAGCAGGTCGTTACACAGGCAATGATAAACGAAGCTAAAGACGCTTTGGCTGAGTCTTCGACTGCTTTGGAATCGATTCCAGTTGATGAAGTTAATGTGGCAGAGATAGAAGCCGCATATGTTACAGACGGCTCTGTTTCTTCGGAAGATGTAGCAAAGTGTATTGCTGAAATTAAGAAAGCAACAAAAATTTTATCATCAACCCAACAGAGGTATGAGGAAATGAAATCACAACTCGAAGATGATAAAAAAGACTGGTTGGATAAGAAATCAGGCGAAGAGTCAGAACTTAAGGAAAACAAGAAAAAAGCAGAAGAGGACTTAGAAAAACAAAATGCGGTACTTGCTGAGAAACGCAAGGATTTAAACGAAAGAGAATTACGTCTTCTTGCAGATGAAGATGCTTTAAAGGCCGGAGATAATAGCGCAATTATAGAAAGACTCATAGCTGCATTTAAGAATAGCAAAGAGGAAGTCATTACTGCTGCAGAAACTCATCTTAAAGAACAAGCTTCAGTTGCAAGTGAGTATCTTGAGAAGCTGGAAAACATAACTTCTAAAGAGTCGCAGCTTGAAATTAAAGAGAAGGAACTTCGGGTTCTTGAAAAGAAGGTAAAGACAATGGAATCTATTATAGAGGAAGAACGCGAGGCCTTGCGAGAAGAAATTCAAGCAGATGTACAGAGTAAGTTTGAGGAACGCTTAAACTCTGCAACAATCGATCTTAACCGCTATAAGTTGAAACTAGAAAAAGCTAATGCCGAGACTGATGAGTTAAAGGCTATAATAGAAAGTATCCAGTCTGCCTTTGGGGATATGGATCCAGAGGAGATGGCAACAATTTGCTCAAAACAAAAGGAAGAAATAAACGAACTTCAGCAGGAATTATCTTTGCGGCCTCTTCAGGGTGATTTAGATACCAAACAGAAACAAGTCGAATTCCTCATGCAAGATATCAAGGAACTGCGTGAAAAATTCAACGAGAAAGAGTATTATGAGCTAAAGGCTATGTTTGACAACAATGATATTTTGTTAAGTGAAAAGCAAACTCTTACAGGACAATTGGAATCTGCAAAAGCTCAAATAATATATTATAAAGACACTGTGGAGGATTTACGTCATACGATTAGTGAAATAAATGAAAGCCATAATAAGGGAAATGCTTTCAAATCGTCTAGCAAGTATGACTCAGGAGAATTCCAAGTTCCACTGATGAGAGGAACTGCACCAGGCAGTCTTTCCGAGTTTATTAGTTATCTTCAGTCTTTTATGGCATCTCCAGAGCATAGTGAGAAAGAACGCCGTTTCTATTCCAAAGACATTATTAAAAAATTTATTGCAGGACTCCATATGTCCCCAATAACAATTTTGCAAGGAATTAGCGGTACAGGTAAAACCAGTCTGCCTCGTGCTGTTGCAATGGCTATGATGGCAGATGACCCAAATTACAGCGACGTAAAAGGTGCTGATGAATTGTCGAAAGCTCCATATAGAATATGTCCCATACAATCTGGCTGGCGTGACAAAATGGACTTGATGGGGTTCTATAACTCATTTGAAAAAAGCTATCATGAAACAGAGTTCTTTAATGCCCTATATCTAGCAAATCAGCCTAAGTACGAGCACATTCTTTTCTTTATTGTTCTTGATGAAATGAATTTGTCCCGACCAGAGCACTATTTCGCTGATTTTCTATCAAAACTGGAACTATCCTCAGAAGAACAACGTAAAATAAAGATTGATAATGTCCCAGAAGACATCTGTCCAAAGAGTATTATCGGCGGAACTTTGGCTATTCCCAAAAACGTTCGGTTTATCGGCACAGCAAACCACGATGAGACTACGTTGGAGTTCGCACCTAAGACTTATGACCGCTCAAATGTCATCGAGATGCCTCGCAACTGCCCGAAGGATGATATTCCCAACTATGTAAAACGCTATAATGTCACTTATAAATGGCTTAGCGAACAATTTGAAGAAGCAGAAAGAAAACATATTAAAGAGTATGCATACTTCGATAAGTTCATTAAAGATGATAAGATAATAGAATTACTTGCGAATAAAGATATCGGTATCGGAAATCGTTTTGAAGGACAAGCAAAACGCTTCATCTCTGTGTTTGTAGAAGCTGGTGACAATGAACAAGATGATATTGCAAAAGCTGCAGACCACCTTGTGACCACCCGTCTTTTCCGAACTCTTAAAGATAACTATGACTTAAGTTATGACAACCTTGACGAGTTTAAGACGAGTTATACACGTGAGTTTAAAAGCCATTTCTTTGGCAAGGAACCAGAGGAAGCAATCGCATTTTTCGATAGAGAATTGGAAAAGAAGAAGCAAAAATGACCTATTTTGATAGATTCACAGGCCAGATAATAGCAAAACTGCCAAGACATATGGATCTTGGGAGGTTTGCTGTTATTGATAAGGGGATCATAAGTGATCTTACTAACGCTGATGTTGTCCAAATGGGAGATTATGTTGTTCGAGAAAGCTTGTTTGAAGAAACCAATCAGAATATACACGATTTGCTACAAACAATTGCTGTAAATTATGTAGGCAACATAAACAATATCGCTCCAATAATACAGAAATTCAATATAGAGATAAAAGAATTTGAAAAACTGCTCAATGAACAAAAATCACATTTACGGGCAATAGTGGCAAATCCGCATTCTCTTCTAGATAAAAATACGATGAAGGTCAATATTGGCAGAGCGAAACGTATATCTACAAGAAGCTATCAGTATCTGTCGCATCACTCAGAGGATTGGGAAAAAATGACAATTTTGTCCCCTAAGCCAATGAAGATATTACATGAAGAACTTACCATTGACTACGCTGTTTATGAGAATTTATTGCTGAAAGCCTTTCTTCATGAGGCAATTAAGTACTTGAATAAACGTGTAAAAGAGACAGCAGATATTACAAAATTCTTCTTGTCAATCTTTGATCATCGTGAGTTTGAAAATGTTTGGGCAGAGAAAATAGATCGTACCATTGCACTGGTCGGCCGTGCTTCCAAATCTAACAAATCTAAGGATTCTGGAGAAACGAATAGAACACTAAGTGCATTAAAGTCTGAACTGGTTAAACTAGAACATGCTCAGTTATTCGATGAATTTCCTAAACATGCAGCAGAATCAATAGTCTATCATGATTCAAATGTACTGAATTCACATAAGCACTATAAGTACTTAAAGGTTCTTTGGTTAGAACTCAAAAAAATCAAGGAACAGACAGATAGTAAAAATCCATTTGTTGTTCACCAAGATATAATGGACAACATGCGCATTTATGTGGAGGCTTTGTTTACCTATTCATTACGCATTATGGGATTTGAAGTCACAGGTAAACCTGGCGCCATTTGTGCCATTCATGATTCCTTACCAGAGATCAACATGAATGTTGATGAATATGGCATAATCCATTTAGCAACCGAAAACGTAAGTGTTAAGGTTATTTCTTTGGGTGGAATATATGATATTGAAAATACAAAAAAACTACCCCAAAACACTATTTGCTTTTGTTTCTATGATTATCAAAAAAGCATCAATAATGCCGATGGGATTTATTATGTAAACCCTATTGACGCGAATAGTATTGAGAGTTCAGGACTAGTACTTAGAAAATTGATAATCAAGGATTACGCAGCAATAATTAACAAGAGAATTCAATTTAAGCCTATCCTTAGAGATTTTGTCGCTGCGATTAATTGTGATAATATTATTTTTGACAGCAAGTCTTATACTTTTTCTTTTTCTGATGCTATGCCTCGAGAAATTGAAGAAAAAAAGGTCATAGCCAATCTTAAGGAATTTCAAACATATAAACAACGTAGTAAGCGTGAGCAGGACGAGTTAGTAAAAGAAATATCTACATTGGTTTGTGAAATAAATAACAGACGTGTCGAAATCTCAGAAAGCTTAGTCTGTCCAAAGTGTGGAAGACATTATCGAATAAAAGATTTGAGATATCTTGTTTGTGACTGTGGATTCGTTTGTGATGTAACGGATGAAAAAGCCAGATTTTTTCATCAGCATAAGGAGAGTTCATATTCTAATATTACTGAAAAAGGTTGGGGAATGGATTTGATTAACTAATACTCAAGACTATGAAATATGAATTAAATACGCCATATGATTTTGACGTGAGGAATCTTGTTGAAGAAGATGGTTCCCTTTTCTTTCATGTTGAAGTCGGGGAGCACTTATTCCCAGTTCGAGCTTATCAAGAACAGTTACAAGTTGCCTTGCCACCCAAAGTGTCTTGTTTAATAGTGCAAGACAAAAACAAAGAGGCATATCTTGTACAGAACAAAGCAACTCTTTATCCTTCATTATATAAACCAAACAGGAGGTATCTTTTCGAGATAGTCGATATAAAAGATTCGTATGTAATATTGCAAGACAAATATGGACTATATCATAAGATGGATAAGGATGAATCCAAGTATTCGCTGAATGAGATTGTGGTTCGTGAGGTAAAAGTCATCATAGACAGTAGTTCCATGGCACATCTTACCTTTTATTATAACGAACCATCTGTTATAGAAACAACGGTGGATTCTACTTTTAGACAAGAAGACGCCCCTGGATCATATTATCCACCGACAATATTTGAGCAAGACACTCCAAAAGCTTCTTCTACGCCTGCTACAGATGAAAACAAAAAAGAGGAAAAGAGCCCCTCGGCTAATGAAAAGAAGGAGAATGACTATACATTAAACAGTTTATCAGTGCCAATGATGATTACCGCAAAAGACTGGAATCATCTTTCAGTTTATCTTAAGCACAATTTACAAGGAGGAAAAATACGCGTAATCCAGCAAGATGTGTTAAAAACCTTTGAGAATGTACATTCTGCAGAATTGTATTGGGAAACCGTCTTGTTCTTATTAAAATATGATGCGCATATTTTTATAGGTACAATAGCCAAAATAGATATATCCAAATTTGAAAATGTTAGTAGTGGCATAGATAATTCTACTATTAATGATATTGTCCATATTTCATTTTCTAATATTGATAAAATTAAATTTGCAATTGATATAACAATGCCTTTTAAAGATCAATTGACAATAGAACATAAAAATTTTATCCAGGAAAAAGGAGCAAATATTAGTTCTAGTGAAACTTTCTACAGTCTTTTCAAACTTTTGGGACTATCTCCAAACGAGGCTGTTTATTACATGCTCACTATGCCAGAAAATAATGTGGCAGCATTTACATTATATAAATTTTATATGGATGGAAAAAAAGGAAATCGGTTTGATGAAAAATCGCCTTTTGAAGTATTTAGGCCATCAAAAATCAGAACCTTCATTTCAATGATGGAAGGGAGTAAGTCCATATCTTTCAAACTTGCTGCAAACTTAATTAACAAGATAATCTTTGATAGAGGAACTTGTCCATATGGCTTACAAGAAGCAGTAAATGTGGATGGTATGGAAGGTTTTACAAAATATATCAATCGTATAGAGCATAAAACAAATACAAAGAATTTTATTGGTTCTCTTTCTAAAGGAGATTATATTAAGGGGTTGAGTCTCGTGAAGGAATTAGACAACTATTATCATCTTATTGAGCAGGGGACGGGTACAAATGTCCTTTTAGACAAAGATTTGACTACCCAAAAACCGGTAACCGGTATAAAATGTGAGGCTAGAATAGCAAAAAAACTGAGCAACAAAGGTAAAACGGTTTTCATTGTTGCTCAAAAGCCGGTACCACTGATGTATGATTTTCCTCCTTTGGTAAATAAATCAAGGATTCTTGATATTAGTTTTTCAGAAAGAGGAGTCGGGAACTGGTGTCCTGAAGTTAAGAATTATACAAAACTTTTGAATGTAGAGATTGGAGAAAGACCTCGTTTTGTTAATTATAAGCAAAGACAGAAAGCAAGGATAATACGTAAAATGGATTTCTTTACATACATTGTAAAAATCTTGTAATAAGAAGGTGCGGCATGGCCTTGCCTTCTTATTGACACTTTGTCTTTATGTCAGATCTAAACTCCAGACATAGTAATGGAAGAATAACTATCTAGCATAAGCTGAAGTCTATTTATTACTTCTTCCCGGATAGTAATAGGAGTTATCACCAATAATTCCTTACCAAAAGAACATAATTCTCGTATAAGTTCAAAGTTGGGAATACAATCTATTGTAAAGAATAGCCCTCCTTTAAGTTGTGGGTATTTTGAACGTAGTTCCGCTTCGAGATCTCCTTTTTGTGTAGTATAGCTCCCATGAATGGGTTTTGTATCTATATAGTTTTTGGAGACATCACTTACCCAACATTGAATATGTTCTATAGGGCGGTCTTCATAAAAGGTAACTCCTACGATATCTTCAAATCTCTCTAACAAATCTGCTGGACATTTAACATATTTCTTTTCTGGGAGCGGTTCCACAGCGTCTATTCTGTCAAGAGCAAAATGTAGAATTTTCATGTCGCTGTCAGCTGCACCAAGCAAATACCAACGATCATTGTATTGTTTTAGAAGATAAGGATGAAAGACTATACTACGGATAGTCGTATCAGTAAAGGTGTGGTATGCTAAAGTGATAACTACTTCATTGGAAATGTGGTCAAAGATTGTGCCAAGAAGATTGGAGTTTTGTAAATATGGATTATGGCTAAAGCTGATAACCTGGTTTCGTTCCTCCAGCCCAAGGCCAATTTTCATGTCATCTAACCACTTAAAGTTGTCAAGACCGTCAAATTGGCCAATGGTATTTAGTACCTCACGAAGCAAATTTTTTTCTTCTCGACTCATTTCCTCTTTAAAAATTGAGAATGAGAACTTGCTATAGGCAATACAGTTCCTTCCATTCTTTCTATATCGCTCTATAGGTGCAGAGAAAGGTGCCCCTTGTAACGAAAGTAAGTCTTTCTCTATGCACCGTTGAGTGACAACTTCATAGCCATCATTCTCAAGCATATTATTAACATGATCTGTCAAATCGTGAATATCATAATAGTGGTGATGGTCAGAAAGTAGCCTGTCCAAGTACCGATACCTTATCAGAGCATTTTTATTCGTTGGCATAACTCAATAATTTAATTCATAATCACTCCTCCGTCCAGATAAATCCACACCCTAGGCATTCAAAAGTGCCATCGTCATAGAGGTTTACTTCCTCACAACCACATTCCGGACAATAAACATTCTCGTAATACATAGATATATGAATTGTGTTGCAAAATTACAAAAATTACGCTATAATACAGCCAAGGCTATCACCATTTTGTGTTATTTTCACATAATCTGGTTGTCTTGAATAGAATTCTGTGAATTTGTTTTTATGCAGCCTTACTTGCAAAGAACTTCACTTTAGCTCTAATATATGCCACTTGGATTACTGCAGGAATGGTAATCCTGTAAGCAGGTCCTGCAATGTCTATGGCAGTCCAAACAGCAACCGCAGTCCAACCAATAGGGCCGGCAAATATACTAAGCCATCTTGTTAAAGCTGCATTGGCTGCAATTGAGAGCCCTCTTCCAAGTAAAGCTTTACATATAGCATTCGCAACAATAACAGCAAGTTTGTAACTAGAGAAACCACCTCTTTTTATTGCAATTTGTATGGCTGCAATCATTGCCTGTTTCCCAACTCCTTGATTAGGTATGTTCATTTCCGATATTAGTTTAGCCAACTCTTCTTCAGACATATCCTCAAGGCTATTAATTAAGATGGTCTGAAGCAAACATAACTCTATTACTTCTACATCAGAATATTTATTGAAAGGAACTTTCAGCTTGTTGCACACGTCTATAAGTATTTCTTTGTATTCTACACCTTGAAATCCTCTAAATATGTTAGCAAAAGTATTACCACCATTCAATTGTAATTCATCTGCGATGTCCTCAACCATCATACTCATATTATGAGGATAATACTTTTTGTAACTATCACGTGTAGAGAAAGTCTCAAAACACCTCTTACAACCATTGCTTTTCAAATGTAAAAAATCTGCTAAGACTTTGAGATCATCGTTGTTTGCCTGTTTTAGTATCAATAAATTTGTATCCATAATATTTGTTGATTTAAGCCCAGTTAGATTTTAATCACTTTATGGCGTGGGCTGTTCGTCACAATGTGATTATATTATTCCTAATCGAAACAATTAACCATTTATCAAATAGTTTAATCGTCAAAATACTCCATCCAATCCTCAAGATCTTGCAATCGCTCAGCGTAATCCTCATCAGATTCGCCATACTCTCTTTCCCAGTCTGTAGGAGAATAATAATCGACTTCTTCGTATTCCATAATTCGTTTGTTTTTTAGTATTAAACATATTAAATTAGATTTCTGCTGCAAAGATACGGTGTATGTGCGAACTCTTTGTTCGCATACAAAATTAATTAGAAAATACACACAAAGGAGGGAAATGTTATCTACAATTAATGCCATAATTGACTGTACCTTTTTCTTAAATACCAAAAGTAATCTGTCTGTATCAATTCATAGTTTCCTATATTCGCTTTAACAAATCGGACTCATCTTCAGATTTTCAGGAACAATCTACAGCTATGGTTCATTTCATAAATCCCCAACATTTGCATTTTCATCGTATATTACAATTACAGGAATTACATATTACATAAGGGGTTGGGCATGATGGCAAAGATAGGCTATTTTATTGAGAATGCAAACAAATTACTCAAAAAATTTGGCGAATTCAAATAAACAACGTATCTTTGCCAACGTTAATCCAATTAGTTACGTTAAATCCACATCACTATGGAACTACAAAAGATTCAGCAAATGATTTATGATAAGAGAAACAAAAGAAGAATTGATTAAAGTATACCAAGCTTTGACGGAATTAGGGGAGATAGAAAAAGAACCTATACCAGAAATAGGTTTCGCTGCTATTGAGAAGCGAAGGAACAAATGACATATAAAATTATTGGTGTCCGATATAAAATTAAGCAGAGCCAACAGAAAAGGGGACAAGCCTTTCGGCAAGTATTACCCGAAGGCAGTTGAGAAGCAGACGATCTCGCTGCGCGGCCTGTGCAACCACATGGCAGAGCACAACTC
>AUXO012045210.1_pt1 | contig 17563 bp, 15 predicted proteins | sample 768731 | NCBI WGS metagenome assembly AUXO01 (sample SAMN02715735, study PRJNA202380) | gut metagenome | biome: sheep rumen | host: Ovis aries | place: New Zealand: Palmerston North
GCCAAGTCAATGTCGCTTCTCTCCCTGTAATCACCTCGTGCACGTGAGCCAAAAAGAACCAATTTACGCACATTATGCTGCTTAGCCAAATCAACAATCTGCTCTATTACTTTTTTAGAGATTCCGGTATTATGATTCCTCATCTATGTAACCCCTTTTATTACTTGTTTTATCTTCGCACGCATTGGTACCGTATACCTTTAATTAACTGTGCTGTTATTTTACTTGTTACATTTTACCACAGAACAAAAGCAAGCACACTAGGTACAAGCTCAAATTATTACGATTTAAGGAAATTAACATAGTCTCTTCTTCAAAATAGCTTACATCAAAATCCAACATGTGTTTTTCCCTAATAAAGTATAACCAAAGCACGTATAAAAAATATTTAGCCTATTATTTTATAAGAACCTTCTTCCCTTCAAACGCAAATCCATATGAGAAAATCTTATCTTCTATAATTCCGTTATTAATAAGCTCCGTTTTATATGCTTTATCATCAATCTGCTTCTTTGCTGATTCTACTGTTTCTTCCAATGTTTTTTCTTCTTCAGGATCTCTCACTTTGAACTCCATAATAAATGCTTGTTTGCTTTTATCATATGGCTCTATTATTACATCATATCTTCCGAATCCCGATTCTCTATTAGACTTTACACAATATTCATTCGCCATATCTACTAATAATCCAAGAACGAACCCATGATAAAATCTCTCAGGTTCCAAATATGAGCTGGTCTTTCCTGTATCAAAATAACTAAATGTCGAAAGAGCAACTTGATTCATATAATAGTTCATCGCCTTCAAGTCTCCAGATATAAGCGCTTTAATGAATTCATTATAATTAGACTCACAAGACTCAAACCATGAACTTACCATTTTGCGAAACATAATCTTTACTTCCAGATTAGTAAGCTTTATCATATATAATCCCTTAGACAATCCATTTTCATCTGGTTTGATTTCGGCAGGTTTTACATAACCGCTAGCCATTAACAGACTCCATATATGATGAGACGAACCGTTCAAATCATTATATGCTATTTCTTCATCGAGCTTTGTTTCTACACATTTATCGCAAAGTAAATTCTCAAAATCTCTCTTTATCTCTTTGTCGCCTTCGCGAATTAGCTTACTGACTAATCCGTTGCTACTTGTATTAGCCCAATACGTGTCTATTTTTTTCTCCTGCAAATACGATAGAATCGACCACGGATTGTATATATCTGACAAATCTCCAAATTGAAATCCATCATACCATTTTCTTATGTCCTCTTTGCTATCTAGCGAATATTCCTTAAGCGCTCTTGATACTTCCTCTTCAGTAAATCCAAATTTATCAGCATAAGCGCTTGTTGAAGTGGTAATTACGCGTATGTTGTTAAGATCAGAAAATATAGATTCTTTTGATATTCTTGTGATTCCAGTCATCAAACCTATATATAAATATGAATTCGTCTTAAATGTCGAATTGAAGACATTTCTTACAAAGCCAACTAGCTCATCCCAAAAACCATTAATATATGCTTCTTGCATAGGAGTGTCATATTCATCAAGCAAAATTATTGTTTTTTCTCCATATAGTTCATAAAGCAATCTGCATAATATATTAAGAGCAAGTGGAGCCTGCTTAGGTGTACATCCATCCAGTATTTTTAAGAAATAATCTCTATCAGAGCTTAGCATTTCCTCATTATCAAGAACTTCTCTATGACTTTTGTAGCACTCAGTAATAATGTTGCATATAGCATCAACCGTTTTGTCATAGCTATTCTCTTTGACTCCAGCAAAAGAAATCCCAATGACCGGGAACTTGCCCTGTAATTCTCTATATTCCTGCTTGTTCCATATCTTCAATCCAGCAAACACATCGCCCATATTCTTATATTTGTTCGAAAAGAACCTCTCAACCATATTCAACGTGAGAGATTTACCGAATCTTCTTGGGCGAGTAATCAAGGTTACATCATCTTTGTTGCTCCACCACTCGCTGATAAAATCTGTCTTATCAACATAAAACAAATCAGACGTAATAATCTTCTCAAAGTCCTGTATGCCAATTCCTATCGTCCGCGCACATACAGCAGTGCTACTTCCCACTTCCCACTTTGCATTCTCGGGAATTCTCCAACGATTGCCTTCTTTATAGGCTCCTTTTATTAACCCTTTTGCACAACAGTCGTTAACCCATCGCTTAGTTTTTCCTATTCTCTTGGCTACTTCCATTGATGTCAGAAACTCCATATGAACTCCTTTCATATTAAGTATATAACAACATGTGGGAAGTGGCAAGGGCAAAGTGGGAAGTAGGAAGTAGAAAGGACGAGTTTGCCCTCACCTTACTTTAAAAACGGATTCCGTTTTATTCGAAAACGCCTGTTACAGAATGAACAACCTTCCTCATCTCTTCTTCCGTTATATTGGTGCTGCATGGAAGTGTTATTATTCGCTGCCACAAATCCTCAGACACTGATACATCGCTCATGGAACAGTCCTTATAAGGTTTTTGCAGATGAACAGGCTTCCAAAAAGTTCTTGTTTCTATACCATCCTCTTTTAATCTAGCACAAATTGCTTTGGCTTCTTTTAATACTGTCCCTTTCGGTAGAACTATTCCCGAAAACCAGCAAGAGCTCCCATCAGTAGTTGGAAAAAAATCTATTCCTTTTTTTCGTAATATACACAAATTCTCTTCATAATACTTACGCACCCTTCTTTTGACATCTATAAAGCTATCAAGTCTTTCCATCTGGGCAACTCCAACTGCAGCTTGTATATTTGTCATACGATAGTTAAATCCAACTTCATCAAAATCATAATCTGGCCACACTCTAGCAGTTGTCGTTAGATGATGCACGTGTTCAAGGAAAGATTCCTCTACGCCTACAACAGCACCACCTCCCCCACAGGTTATGGTCTTATTACCGTTAAAGCTAAGCACCGACAAGTCAGCAAGTGAACCAAATTGTACATCATTCCATTTTGTGTCTCTATAAGTAGCTCCTATCGCACAGGCTGCATCAGCAACAAGAGGTATGCCTAAATCTTCTGCTAGCTTTTTGAATTCTTCCATATTGGGAATGTTCCCTAGCGTATATACCGGCATTATCGCTGCTACTCTTTGATTAGTATCTTTGTGATATAGTTCGCCATCTGAACGTCTCTCACAACAATTCTCAATTTCCTCTCTTACTAACCTAGGATTTAAGCACCAATCATCTGCTGCTATGTCCATTAACCAAGGCTCTGCTCCGCAGTGTTTTATTGCATTAGCAGATGCTATAAATGTAAATGTAGGAACAATTACCAAGTCATTATATTTTACACCAACAGCAGTCAAAGCAACATGTAGCCCTGTTGTCCCTGAACACGTAGCAACTGCTCTTATACTGTCCGTCGCTTCAGCAACCATATCTTCAAACTTATTTACATATTCTCCTACAGAAGATACAAAAGTTGTATCAATACAATCATCCAAGTATTTTTTTTCATTTCCACATAAGTTCGGAACTGCTAAATGAACCATTCATTTTGCCTCCAATTTTTACATTTTAACATCCAATGATTTTCCTTTTTCAATATGATTAAACTCAGGAAGGTAGTCTGAAATAATGTCTACTACATCTTCCTTGGTTACGCTATTTGAATCAAAAACCTTTTCCAAATTCATAAGAAAACTCATAAAACTATCTCGCTGAGTTAGTTCTATATCAGTTATTACTCCTAGCGAGCGATATCTATTCATATCTGTTACTTCGTCATCTAAGTAAAACTCCTCATACATTTTCTCACCAGATGTATCTGATTTAGAAAAATATACTGGATATTCCTTACTTCCTTTTCTAAGATTGGCTGCTCTCTCAATTGCTTCTGCTTCACTCTTACATACATATGGAATGTAACCTTGCTCCTTCAAAAGATTAATAGCTATATCATCAAACTTCATCATCTGCGCATCAGATAATTTAGGAAAAAGTATCTCTCTGTTGTTAGCTGTAATTGCAGACAACATACATATCTGCCCCGCTTCTCTCTGAGACACAAAATACCTCTTCACATCTGACGGAGCAGACAAGGGTTGCTTTGCATTTATCCTATTAATAAATCCATCTAATAAGGAACCATTGCTAAATGCAACATTTGCAAACCTGGCAGTCTTAACAGAAAAAGAATTGCTGTAAGCAAAAATCAAATCCTCCATTATCCTTTTACTTGCTCCCATAATATTAACCGGGTTAGCTGCCTTATCAGTGGACACGCAGAAGAACAACTCCGGTGGATACTGCTCTAATAAGTCTAGTAACTTCTTTGCATTTATTACATTGTTTCTAAGCAGTGCTTCTACACTATATATGTCTTTTTCGCTCCTTACATGCTTGTGCGCAGAAAAATTCGCAACTATATCAAAACCCTTCTTCCCATCGCTCTTTCTATGTTCAACAAACATCTTCCTGAACACAGAAGAACTGTAATCCATAGGATATGCACGATACACATACGGCATCTTAATCCCTTCCGAACGAATCCAGCGGGTAAGTTCAGCCAAACTGTTTTCATTCGTGTCAATAACATAGAGTTCATTAGGCTCAAAACAAAGTATCGACTCTATAAATGCCGACCCTATGGATCCGGCTCCGCCTATAACAAGAACTGATTTGTCGGCTATCTTCTCTCTAAGTATATCCTTATTATCATTAACATCTTGAAAGAACATACTTTCACGACGTTTAATTATATATTTTCCTATAAAGTCTTCATACTCATACATTTCTTTTCCTCTTCAATTACGATTGTCTAAATCCTCTGAATGAAGCGTCGTGCCCAAAGTATAGCTTTTCGCATGTTTCTTTCGTCTTCTGGTACTGTACTTCTTGATGTCTTTCTATCAACTTCATATTAGCTTTATATAATGCCTCATAAACTTCCTCGTCAGAATACTGAGTGAAATTAACAGCAATCAGGTCAGAATTGAGATGCTTATTAACATAGAAATCCTCTGTATCCTTAAGAAGCCCATGATCTATTGCATATTGAAACAATTCAGTTCCGGGGTATGGTGTTACCGGTCGTATTGTTCTAAGTTGCGAATGATCGTCGTATTTTAATAAGAATTCAACAGCATCATCTATAGCGCTTAGCGGTTCATTTATATTACCATATATAATGTTAAGTCCGGGACTAATTCCAACATCTAGCGTTGCTTCTACACCTCTTATAATCTGTTCTTTGGTCAAATGCTTATGCATAACCTTCAGTGTATCATCATCCAAAGATTCTATGCCATAGTTAATGAAGACACAACCGGCATCTTTCATTTTCTGAAGCACCGTCTTTTCAGCAAAATTCAATCTTCCATTACAATCCCATCTCATATCTAGTTTAGCATCTATAAATGCTTGGCAAAGTTCCATAGTTCTCTTAGTAGAACTCATCAGCAATTCATCGGCAAATGATATATATCTAATATTGTAGGTATCTCGGAGATATTTCATCTCATCGATAATACTCTTTGCACTTCTAGGTCTAAATCCCTTGTCTAATCTATAACAAAAATTACATGCAAATATACACCCTCTTCCGGAAAGCATTGGTATACATCGTTCATTTGGCTTGATGTTAGGCATCCTAAGAAGAGCATAAAAACTCATGTCGAAAAGTTCATATGCCGGCCAGGCTATTTCATCTATATTCTTAATCAACTTACGCTGCTTAGTTCTCACATAATTGCCATCGTCATCGAAAAAAGCCGTGCCATCTACACTATCAAGTGTTCTCTTACCTGCAAATGCATCAAGCATTTCTACAAATGTTATCTCGCCTTCTCCAATCCCTACAACATCCGCACCTGTTATTCTAAGGAAATATTCTGGATCGGACGCCGGACCATGCCCACCTATTGCATACTTAAATTCACTTCGATTAATAGAATTATTAATAGCTTCCGATAACGCTAACAATTTACGATATTGATAGTATCCACCTATTATACTAACTACCACTACGTCATAGGAATTATTATCGAGGTATACTGTAAGATGTTCATCCGGCCAATGATATACATCCTGCTGGTATACATCCACATCATGCCCTGCATTAAGTGCTGCAGATGACAGATACGCCAGACCTAGCGGAAACCATGACAAATGTGAATCATTATCATATACAACCATTAATATTTTCATTGACACTTTCCTCCCGAATGTTAAACTGATACTATTCCTTGTGTCAGTCTAAGTATTTTGCACGCATTTCTGACGTCATTATAAGGTTTTATAGCAATGCTATCATTCACATCTAGCAATTGAAGAAAATACTGTAATTCTTCAGTCTGATACTCGTCCCTTTCCGCAGAAAGTTCTATAATCTGTCCTGACTTCAAATATTTGATGTTTCCATTCACCAGATCCCCCACTATAGTGTCTTCATCTGTATATATTTCTATTGTTCGAATGGTTTCTCTGCCGAAGTAGTCAAGATGCAATTCACAAATCATATCTTCTCCAAACTTCGCAATATATATAGCATAATCCGAACTATCTATCTCCAGTTTTGACACCTTTCCCGAAAAACACTTTACTTGAGATGGCATTCCGAACATGTACGTTAAATAATCCCATTCATGGATTAGATCAATATCTACTCCGCCCCCCATATCTTTATGTGCACTGTATGTATTTCTATAATCTGTTCCCGGTCTCCAATCTGGAAGATAGCTTGACGAAATACTGCGAACAGCATTTACCTCTTTAGGATCAACATTTTCCTTCACATAGCTAATAACATTTGTATATCTCAAGGGGCAAGCAACATAATATACAGAGTTCTCTCGAAACTTAAACCCTTCTAACTTATTAAGAGTCTCTAATGATGTTACAGGTTTTTCTATAAAAAAATGCTTGGAATGATTATGTAAAGCAATAAGCATATCCGCATGATACTCTGTTGGATTTGTTAAGAATATGACATCGTAATCTATAGGCAAACTATCTACAGATGTATAAACATTATCAACAGCCTCGGGTAAATCAAATGCGTTAGACGCAGTTCTCCTTAATGCATCTATACTTACGTCTATTCCCTGTTCTGAACAAAGAGTCTGAAGATTACTTATATGTCTTTTTGCTATTGAACCTATCCCAACAAAACATACCTTCATAAACATTGTCTCCATTCTATATAGCCTTATCTTTGTAATAACTTAGTATTACAATTTGTTTTTACATAATCGCTAAAACAATTGGGCTGTTGCAAAGATTTGCTTTATGCCCTCGTCAATACTGCAATAATACTTATGCAGCTTACTCATCATAACAAAGTCTTCTTCTGAATCGATATCAAGCACCAGATAATCTTCCATAATAGATATTCCAAGGCGATAGTCCAAAAGCGTACCGTTAATCTCGCCACCCAAAAAAGAAGGTCTGTATGCATATATGCTTGCATTAAGGTCATATGTTAAAGGCGCTTGCTGTCTTGCCGTAAAATCAGTTTTACATACTTGTTTATAGGCACCGTCATTTTCTTCAACCATGTTAAAGTACGGACTTCTTCTTGAAGGAACAACAGTAGTTATCCACTCGAAACTACTGTTCTCATTATAGACACTTATAACTTTTTCGATGTCACGAACCGTCCTCATTGGAGATGTTAGGTCAAGATCTATCACTACATCATATGTCTCTCCAACTTCAACGAAGGTATCTTTTATTACATCAACTTTTCCTATCGTGTCTCCGGCCAGTTGGGGCTTTCGTGGAACAATCTTCACTTCCAATTTGTCTTGTCTTTTTATCAAATCTATAAGGTGTTCACTATCTGTATTAAGTGCAACATCTATCTCATCACTATGCGTCTCCTTATAGCATAAAATTGCTGATAGTGTATAATACACAAGCGGTACACCATTCATTTCTTTAAGATTCTTGTTCTTAAACCCTTTTGAACCTGCTCTCCCACATATTGTAAATAAAATTCTCAAAATACTTTCCCCCCAACCATTTATTTCTCTAACTAATGATATCTGTCTCTATCTTATCAATGATTGACAAAATCCTTAGGTCTTTCTCTAACGAATACCTGGGTTCTTCCTTTCCCTCAATGACTCTGAGGAATGCACTAATTTCATCTCTGTATGGCTGTTCCTCTATAATATCAGAATAACCTTCTATATGTTCTCTCGTATCATATATCTTTACAGATTTCATCTCCTTATTATTTATATCAAACAAGAACATATCATTATTATGTCCCGCCCAAGTCAGATGTAAGTTCTCTCCGATTATTTCAAGATTAGTTGTCGGTTTTCTTGAAACCACATCTGTTACAAAGGTACCTATACACTCGTTTTTATGTCTGATAAGGGTAATAATTGAATCGGGAAAATCTATATCAAGCTTCGTACAGCGAGCACTTTCAGAATGGATTTGCTCAACATCTCCAAATACATCTATTATCCACGGAAGTTGAATAGCAAGAATTTCCCTTACTCCATTTGTTTCCATTTTTCCTACAAAGAATTCCTTATAACTCTCCCATGGATGCCAATCCGGCAAGTATTGTCCCACATGATACGTGTATGCTAGCGGCATCTCATATTCATCAACGTACTTTTTAATAATCTGCATCTGCTTCTGATAAAGCATTGTGCTGGACATAAAAAGAATCACATTGTTTTCTTTGGCGATGTTCATCATTTCATCATACCTATCTGTTGTCAGGTTTAACTCTGTAAATGTATGTATTTTTGCTCTTATCAGTGGAATAATTATATCCGCATGATGACCCGGAGACGTACACACAAATGCAATATCCGGTCTCTCATCTATAGCTTCGACCAGTGAGCAACATACTTTATATCCTTGTTTTTTTGCTTCTTCTAAACGTTCCTCATTCAAATCGACGACAATGATATATGCATCTTCTATTAATTCTGTCAACAATCTTATACGCCTTCGACCCATAGAGCCATATCCAACTATAAGAATTTTACGAATATTCATGCTCTTCCTCCGGTGTTATATACTAATCCCTTGGTCAACATTATACTTCTTCGTTGAACGTCTACCCATAACAGAATCCCACATAGGAGCGAGTTCACCCTCATCACTTCTCTTTACGCACACATTTTCTTCGCTAAAGAATTCTCCCGGGCTAATAGTCTTTGATGCCACAATACGCTTGGTTACAACCTTCTTTATCTCTTTCTCCGAGGATGTCATCTGCTTTACTCCATCACCCATTGCCGACTCAATATTACGAATCTGTTTAACCATACGCTTAAACTCTTCCGGCTCTGTACTTGCAATATGATCTGGACCTTCCATTTTCTTATCAAGTGTAAAATGCTTCTCTATTACTTTAGCCCCCAGCGCAACAGCAGAGATTGCAACTTCCGTCCCAATGGTATGATCTGAATAACCGACAGGAAGATTGTATTCATTCTTTAATGTCAACATTGCTCTAAGATTAACTTCATTATATGGGCACGGATAATTTGTAGTACAATGAAGTAGTATTATATCCTCGGTTCCACCCTCACGAAGCATCGACAGGGAAATATCTATATCCGATAATGAACTCATGCCGGTACTGAGAACTACAGGCATCTTTTTTGACCCAATATATCTAAGATAAGGTATGTTACCAATATCTCCTGAGCCAACCTTAATAAACGGAATTCCTAAGTCAACTAAGAAGTCAAGACTTTGTCCTTCGTCAGCCGTAGACGCAAACACAATGCCTATCTTATCACAGTATGCCTTTATCTTTCGAAAATCCTCATAGGAAAGTTCGAGATTCTTCAGCATATCATACTGAGATTCTTCTTTGGTATTTCTTTCCTGGTAAGCAGCCATCTTTACATTTTGCGTAATTAGCCTGTCAGTATCCCATGTCTGAAATTTAACCACATCCGCGCCGACATTCTTTGCTGCATCGCATAGTTGATATGCTATGTCAAGACTTCCATTGTGATTGACTCCGGCCTCTGCAATTATTAGGCAGCCATCATTTTTCTGCCTGTACAACAAGTTGCTCAACCTTATACCCCCCCCTATCTGTATAAAGTATCTTGTCTATTAAGACGTTTTTAAAACCTATCTCAACAAGAATCCCTAATATTTCATCTTCGTTATAAAAATGACATATGCCCCTGTCCTTTAACGGGCCCTCATCTATATCCGAGAATGTACCATCCTCCAGCCTGGTTCCTCTTCCGAATCCATACGTGTTATCACTAAAACAAACAGTGAGCAATTTACCTCCCCACTTCAAGAAAGAATATATTCTTTTATACATCTTCTTAATATCTTCTATAGGATTAGCATATATACACACATTATCAAGTATAGCATCAAAAAAATCCTCGTCATATTCTATATTTAATCCATCACCAACCTTAAATTCGGCGTTGAGACCTTCAGAAGAAAGTTTCTTCTTAGCGTTTTTCACGGCACTCTTTGAGCCATCAAATGCATACGTCTTAAATCCTTCTCTAGCCAAATACCATGTGTGGGCACCACCACCGCATCCAAAATCCAAGACTTTAATAATGTCCCCAGACCTAACATCGCTATAATAATTTCTCGCAAAAAATCTTATAACATGTTCAGAAGGATATGCCCCCCATTCACGACTGCTATGTATTTCATCCCATATTTTATCCACTTACTATTCACCTCTTTGTATATCGATATTTCAATAGTCTATTACCATATTTTTCTACCAGATTAGGATTCTCCTTCTCCCAATCAGAACAAATTTGGTTATATACACTCTCATCAAATATCCATTTCCCTATATAGAATTCCTTTTCAGTTCGGCTGAATGTTTTTTTGAATTTTAGTAACGAATCATTAGAATCGTCACTTGTTCCACCTCCAAGATGAAACTTCTCTACCCCTCGATTTTTCATCTCAATAATAGTATTCCATAATAGGAAGTTATTAATACCCAAGCTTGAATACTCTCTGTCGCTACCCGCCAAATGATAATGGCCGTACTTTCCGAACTGCATAAAAAGTGCTGCCCCAACAATCTTGTCTTTTAATCTTACAACACCGAGAAAACCACTGTCAGCAATATATTTCACGAAATTACTGTAATAATTATTGTCAAAATAATAAAAACCCTCAGCATCTAATCTGGTCATTGTCTTTTCATACAACCCAATAAAGTCTTTAATGCTTTCATAATTACTATCAGCTGTATATTTCAATCCATTCTTTTCAGCTTTGCGAATCATATTTCTGTTTTTGGATGTTATCTGATTAGACCATATGTCCTCTTTTGATGGCACTGTCGATACTTCTATGGTTTTCCTGTCATACAGGACATTTATATAGTCACAGCAAATCTTGGCATTACAAAGAAGAGGATGAAACCTAATGAATCCGCAGATATACCCGTTATCCTTGAAGCATTTCTGCATTGCTCCAAGAGAATCATTAATCCATTTTTCATCCCTATCATTAAAGATTGGACCGCTGTACCCATATGCTGTTTCAAAATCGTAGTACTCATAAATAGTTCGTCTCAAAAACGGCATCAATGCAATCTTATCACCGGAAGTACATACTATACATAATGCCTTATCTTTGTTGCTTGAGTATAATTTTACATATTCTTCTCTATAATATATGTCAACATAATCAGAAGGAAATAATTCTAAATAATCATTCCATTTTTCAGATATTTGCACATGCATCTTTCAATATCTCCAATTGTTTTTTCATGTCGTGCTCATCATATCTATGATCACATATCAATGATAACTCTTTATCCGCAAGAGTATTTCTACAAGCGCTGTTAATCTTTATCATCCAATCACAGTTCCAATGAATCGGACAGAATATCGATTGGCTAAACATTTTCTTCCTCACTATATCTCTTCCTCTATCCAATACTATTGGCACAAATAACGGCACTGCGTCTTCAGAATACAGATGTTTTATCCCCATTTGCGTAAGTCCTTCGTGGATAACCTCTGCATTTCTTTTCCTTTTTTTTCTGATTTTGTTCATATCGAGCTGAGCAATAGCCGGACTCGTCGTTGGTAGTGCGACACATAATGTCTCATCTGATACCATTTTTTCGCCTTTTTCAAGAAGCTCCAGACTTACTTCATCTCCAATAATCCCTCTATAATTCTTAAGCATATTCCCTGCAAATTTATATTTTGAAAAAACGGATATACTCCCATACGTTCTCTCATCGGGATACAAATCTTCATATGATGAACCATTTTTCCATACTGCCCTCGCTCCATCCGGCACCGGAAACCATTTTCTAAAACTGGTAAATGCATAATCACACTTGTCTTCACTATCTATTCCAAAATAATTCTGAACATCATCAATTATTATTTTTATTGAAGGATTCGCTCTTTTTATCTCATCAATCAATTCACCATTTTGTGTTGACGATATCATTCCGAAATAGTTGACTAAAACTATAGCTTTTTTCCCGTTTATCTTTTTCAAAATTGATTCAATTTCAGGCAAAAAATCTTCGTTAATATGATAAAAAGATGCAGTAAGTCCAAGTGACAATGTCATATTGGGCACAGACTCACAGATATAATCGGGAAGCAGTATTTCGCCCTTCATATCAGGAATAAAATGCTGCAAAATTGCTCTAAATGCTCCTCTTCCGCTTGCATATAGATTACTTTTTGTGCCGGTTTTGCAATTATAAGATATGTCTAAATCAACAGCATATTCTCCGCCAATCACCCTGCTTATCATAGAAACTTCTCCATCACATGTATTATTTTAGAGGAAGTGTTTCCATCACCCCAATAATCTACATCTGTTGTGTCCACTTCGTTATTCAACGCTCTTTTTATTGCTCCGATAATATCTTGATACGACGTTCCTGTTTGGATAACATTGCTACATAAATGTCTTCCTTTTTGTCTGTCACCTATATTGACAACCGGTATTCGTAGGGACGGGGCTTCAACTATTCCACTACTGGAATTACCTATCAGCAAAGACGCCTGCCTCATCAAACTAAGATATCTGCTGCTACCTAAGGATGGTATGCATTTGAATTTTTCCGGATTGTCCTTTGCAGTTTTTTCCAAATATTCATTTATTTGACTTCCGCCGTAATCAGCATTAGCATATGTCATAACCACTTGAATACCATTGGTATCAGCAAGTGCGTTACAGCAATTCTTTACTGCTTTCATATTTGCCTCAAGTGTATTATTAGTCTCTGCGTGGTATGTCATAAGAACCCACTGCTTACTATCGTCCAATCCCAACATTTCCACTAACGTAGTTCTACCGCTCAATTTTTCTCTTTTAAAGCTATCCAGTCCGGGTTCTCCAACGACCCATATATTCTCATCATTCCCACGCATTCTACGTATATTGGCGGCGCTTTCTTCCGTTCCCGGAAAGTGATAAGTTGCAATCATAGTTATTGCATTACGTATACAATTATCAAGTGCTCCCTCGGTAACATCTCCCCCTGATATATGTACTATAGGAACACCCATAACAAGAGCTGTATTACATATCGGCAAAAGCTCATATCTATCCCCTAGCACAACGAGATAATCCGGCTTCAGTAACGAAAAGGCATGTGCCATCCCGTCTGCCATTCTTCCCATTGATGAAGCTATTTTTTCCTTCGTTGAGTAGTCAAGCTTTACATCGACTTCCGAATCAATTGTAAAACCATCCTCTCTTATCTGATCTACAGTATGACCTTGTTCATGAAGCAAATGACCTCCAGTCGCAACAAGCTGAAGATGGAAAGATTCTGACTTATCAACCTCTTTCATCAACCACTTTAATAAGCCATATTCAGATCTAGCTGAAGTTACAAAGCAAAGTTTCTTCACTTGAACTCCTCCAATCTCTCTGTCATCTTACGAAGTTCATCGAATTGTCCCATATCCATCCAATTATCTTCTGATATAGGATACATTCCTACCCTTAACCCTTCTTCGATGCAAGTCTGAAATACATCTGTTATCTGAGATACTTTGCCACTTGGGATTCTATCTAAAAATTCCGGTTCGATTACATAGAAACCGGTATTAACAATAGAAGATATATCAGGTTTCTCTTTAATCCCCGTTATCCTGCCAGAATCCGTGCTTTCAATTACACCATATGGAATCTTCATGTTCTTAACAGCGCATACAACCGTCGCTATATTATTGCTCTTCTTGTGATATTCATAGATGTCAGAATAATCACCCTCTATAAGAATATCGCAATTCGTAACGAACATTGTCTCATTGTACTTTCCTATTATTAATCGCAGTCCTCCTGCTGTTCCAAGGAACTCCTCTTCTTCCACAAAATCTATATTAAGTTCAACATCTCCCCCTTGAAAATACGCTTCTATCAGATGTTTCTTATAATTCACAATCATATTGAACCTTTTACATCCCGACTCTTTAAATCGATCTATGATGTGCTCGGTTATTGTCTTCTCTCCAATAGGCATTAATGGCTTAGGAAGAATATTAGTGTATGGCTGCAATCTAGTGCCTTTTCCGCCCGCCATAATTGCAACGGGAACATCTATCATTTCATGTCCAACAGTAACTCTGCTCCGTTCTCCGGTAAAGCAAATATCTACTACTCTATTGTCCTTATCAATTATCGGAACTGAGCGAATACAGTTCTTCTTCATTACATAAGAAGCCATCGTCCTGTCTCTTACAGTTACAGTAATCGGATCCTTCTTCATAACCTCGTAAGCTATCATATCAAGTCGTCCGTTAGCTATAATTGTCCTTCTTACATCTCCGTCAGTTATTGTCCCAAGAAGCCTGCTATCACTGTCACATACGTACACAATTCCCATAGCAGTGGTATCGACGCGTTTCATCACATCTACCAGACTTGTATTAGTTGATACTATAAAATCCTCTTTTCTCATAACCTAATCTCTTTCTTATGGGAGTTTACCACTATATCTATCGTTTACTTCTCTCCACTTATTCTTCAACTTCTTGGCAGCTTTAATGTATTCATCAATCATCATCTGTCCCTGTGAAGCAACAATCTTAATATCTTCATATTCCTCATCATGTACCTTCTTAAGTGCTTCCAGACTCCTATAATACACTTCTGTACAATATCTCTTGTACAATTCGAAATCTTTATCTTCTTCAAATCTTTTATTGTGCTTTCCTATCTTATCAATTATAGAACGAAATTCTTTAGTATTGTACTTTCTTTTCTGATTTAGCTTTTCAAGCTTAGCATAGTCTCTCTTAGCTTTCTCAAGATACTCTATGCTATTATCTATATCATCAAAGGTTTTATTTATTATGTTATTAATAACTACCCTCTCCTCTTCATTAAGAAGATATTCGCATGCGTTAATAATCCCTTCAAAATCAATTCGCTCATCAGGGCAATATTTATCAATGGCTTCGGTTATAGTTATTATCTCCGTTCCTTTTATTAATGCTCCTCCCTCTGTTGCATCAATGACATTAAGTTCCGGATAGATTCTTACCATTTGTTCAAACCACTTCCTATAGTTCTCCATATCAGTAGATGTTAATATCTGTCCTCCATCAATACTCTCTGTATAGAAATAACTATTGTCGTTTTCATCTATATCATCTTCATCAAGGAACGTATCCTGAGCATGTACTTTGTTACCCGGAAATCCCAAATCCTGTCCCATGAGAATAATATTAACGCAACCGGCTTGCTTAGCCAGAGAGAATGCCGTATTGGCAACTGAGCCTCCTGTACTAAGAGGCGATATACACTTATTGCATTCACTAAGAACTTTGGCAAGATAATAATCTCTATCAGACACATAGAACTTTCTGCCTTTGTTAACGTCACGAATCGCTGTAGTTCCCATAACATGTACAAGCAGTGGAAGATCCCTTCCTTCCTCACTTCTAAAGAATTCCGTAGTCAATTCAGGATCTACTGACACTACAATGTCCGGTCTGACACCATGCTTTATTGCAGTATTAAGTGCCGCATCGGTACATACCAACAGAGCTCTACCCTTAATATCCTTAATATCATCTATGTTTTTATCCAAAGATGGTCCGGCAGATAATATAATGGCAGGGTAGTCTTTAATATTGGGAATTGCTCTTAATGCCTCAACAAGTTCTATAACACTTGTCTCCTCGGGAACCACTTTAAGATTATCCAGATAATTATCAACTCTGCTATCCTCTAATGCTATCTCTGTGTTCCTGGATATTTCATTAGATCTAAAGTTATCAATTACAGCTTGCTCATATTGCTCATATTCTTCTGCAAACATCTTGACATAATTGGGAATAGACGCAAAAAAAGGCGTCTTCGCACTATCGTACCCCATCTTCTCGTGTAATAAAGAGACAAGAATTAAATGTATATTCTTTCCTACACAAAAAAAAGTATGTGAACCGCTAAGAAATTTCTCATAATCATCACATGCAAGATTATTATAGAAATTGTACTCATAAGGTTCATACACAATAACATCAACTTCAGGATATCTCTTACTTAATTCTACAAAATAATCAAAATCCCCCATACCAAATACTGCTACAACCGTATTATACTTAAGTTCTTCAAACTGATCGCACCAATTAGCAATTGCTTGTTTCTGATCAACTCTACTATGCAACATGTATCCGTTATATAAATCAATTCTCTCTACCACATCACAGTTTTCAATTTTTCTAACAATATCTCTATTAATCTCTATCTCATCGTGCTTCTCTTCTATTATCTTAAGATTCTTCTCTAAGAAAGACGCCATATCACTCTTCTCCCAACATTTCTCCGTATATTATTACAAGTTCTCTCCATACATAATATAAATTATCGGCCAATAGATAGTCGTCTCTGTTATTACATGCCTCTTCAAAGCCTGCTAGCGCATCCTTTACATAATTAATAGTTGTTAACTTATCTTCGTCGTCCAGTTGTTCTGCTATACAAAGTATTATATTTGAAACACTTACCAGTGTCTCATTAAGTATTCCAATATTCGCCCCGTTTCCTTGCCACAAGTCTTTTGCGCTTAGCTCAATTATTTCTTTATAATCTGATAATTTTTTATCCGTCTCTCCTTTGACAGTTTTATTTTCTCTCATTAGTCTCCCTCATTCAGATCATAATATTTCTCCAATTATTGCAATTATATTCACCCTTTTTTCCATATTATACGATATAAATATACTTATTTCAATAATCATGTATATGAATAAGGGAATCGCAATTGCGATTCCCTTAATACCTTTTTAGCACTATTTTAGTAGTTTAATTAGCCAAGTAGTGATAGAACTCCCTGAGTTGATTGATTAGCCTGAGCAAGCATTGATTGTCCTGCTTGAGTAAGGATATTGTTCTTAGAGAACTTAACCATCTCATCAGCCATATCAGTATCACGAATACGAGACTCAGCTGCTGTAACATTCTCAACGATGTTATCTAAGTTGTCAACTGTATGCTCAAGTCTGTTTTGCATAGCACCAAATGCAGATCTCTGCTCAGATACAGAGTTGATGTATGTAGCTATGTCAGAAATCAGGTTCTTAGCATCAGTATTAGTCTTGATTGATGCAATA
>AUXO012953176.1_pt1 | contig 17560 bp, 19 predicted proteins | sample 768731 | NCBI WGS metagenome assembly AUXO01 (sample SAMN02715735, study PRJNA202380) | gut metagenome | biome: sheep rumen | host: Ovis aries | place: New Zealand: Palmerston North
TCTTCATCATAATGGTCATTTCCACTGCTAAGTTTCGCTCCACAGCTATCACAATAGAGCTCTTCTGTATTATTAATATCCATATAGTCTATGGTCTCCTTAAAATAGTATATTATAAATTAGTATACAAGTTTATTTTTAGTTACCATACCTGCATTTTGCATTACTTCAGTAGCATATAGAACGGAGTCCTCTACGACTGAGCCTGTTTCAATTTTCTTCCATTCTCGCTGCATTTCTTTACCGCATTTGTCACATACTGGCTTATCTACTTTGCCAGGTTTGAACATAATCTGTTTAGACAGATTACAATTTTTACATATAAAAGTTGCTATTGCCATACTTAATTAGAATAACTTTTACCTACTTGGCTTTTATTTCACTAATTTAATCATGGAAACTTCTGAATTAACCTCGATTCCAGACGTAGTTGCTTCTGGAGATAAATATAAAATAATCAGCACAATATTAGCATCAGACTTAAAACCAATATTTGGAATTTTTATAAAAATAGCTATTATCATAGCTCTTATCGCATTACTCTTGGTTGGTTTAGATAAGTTACTTACCTTCTTTAAGGTAGAAATTCATATTTTTAAGCATACTCTTGGCAGTAAAGATGGTTTTAATTACTTTAAAAACAGCAAAGTAAATAAGGAATTTATTAAGGCTATTCAGAAAAGCATGATAGCTATGTCTGACGAGATTTCTCAAATATCTCATGACCAGTACACAGAGCTTTCTGATGAAACACGTAACAAAATAAAAAATTATATAAATAAAGTAATTCAATTTTATTCATCTTATATTACTGATGAAAGCAAAAATTCTGCAGGAAAAAAAGAAGTTTATCTTATGTCTAGCAGCCTTGCTTATCTGAAGGAACTTATGACTTTAGCTGCCTATGACGCAGATATTATTAATAAAGTTATCGAGGCTATTATTCAAATGATGGAACAACAAAGGCTTGGCAGTCCAACAAGCATAACTGAGACAACAAAAAGATCAATTATATCAACTGTAACAGATACTTTTGCTGAGCCATTTGGAATTCATAATTACCCATTTGAAGAAAAAATAGACCATAGGTCTATAAGTGAAGTTATTGAGCATGAGGCTAAAAAACAAGTTACAGAAATCATAGAAGACCTTGAGGACTTCTATACAAATAGCAAAGATAAATACAAAGCCAAAATGGAGCAAGTGGTTAAAAACTATTTAGCTAGAGTTGATGGCATTTCAATGGAGGATCTCAAATGACCGATTGGGAATCAGTAGGAAGCTATATTCTTAAAAATGGCTTAATACTTGATATTATTCTGGCTATATTTTATTTAATTGCTTTTTGGCTAAGTTTCAGTCAGGTGTACTTAAAATCTTATAGAATACTAAGAAGAAAAGAACCACCTGTTTTATATTCTGCAAAGTTTAGTTTATCATCCACATTATCATTCTCATTTATGTTTCTGATACGAGCTATTCAGTATATAATGTATATATTTTTACCTTTATCAACTTATAATAAACTTAGCTTAGATGTACTATGTATAACATGTACTAGTCTCTTTAATAAAATTGTATTAATGTTTTGTATGGTATATATCTGGTCTATATTAACTTATTTTATAAGACAGCTTGTACTAAAAAATAGCGGATACCTAAAAAATAAATACTGTATACTTGAAAATATATTTAGCTTATTTTTAATCGCTCTTGGGGTTATGGTTATAAGCTCTACTTCAACTTTTAGATTAGACTATGGAATAAATAATTACATAGAACAAACTATTATGAATGTACTTGTAATCTTTGTTATTTTAGGTCTAGTCTTATTAGGTTGGATATGCAAATCACTTCATAATAATCTCAATACAAATTTTTGTAATGAAATCAATTTGCTAACAAAGCATGACCTTAATATCAGAAAAAATAATTTCCATATCTTACGTATAATGGCTAGAAATATTGAAGCAATTCAAATATATATTATAGCCGGGATGACAACTATTTTAGGCATATATTTGCCTTTAATATTTTATAATTCAATATTATTTTTATGTCTATTTTATATAGTTATTGGAATAACAGATTGGCTCTTAATTACACAAATGAGCAAAACATGTGTTCCAGCTATAACACAGACTAAGTTGGAGGAATAATAAAATGCCTGTCTATATAATCCTTCTTATTCTTGGTTTACTATCGATACTAGTTTATCAAAGAAGTGGAAAAGTATTATTTTTATCTAAATCGAAAACGCTTTCATATTCGGAAAAAGCTATTAGAATACAGCTATTTTTGTTAAGTAAACTAATAGTCTGTAGCTTTGTAACAGTAAGTGCAGCTCTTATTACATGTCTACAAATTGATTTTGATTTTATTTACAAGCTATATATACCTACATTATTCTTTTTGTTCTGGTTTATTTTATATAAAATAGAACCTAAAGCTTTTTATAATATTTACACCGAAGGTGAAGACTATGGATATAACACTAGTATGTTTTCAGATACTAAGTGCAAGCGGCAATTAGTAAGGCTTTTACTTACGGGAATTGTTATAGCCGCTTTATCAACATTAGTAAGCCCTATATACAATGTATTATTTTCTGATAATGCAAAATATTATGTTTTGGTGAATATAAAAAATTATTTAAGTCAGCAAACTTTAACATCAAATATACTTATATATAAGATGCTTTTAATGCCTAATATATCTTTTATTTTTATCTTTGGCTCTTTTTGTATATTAACTTGTATAATAAATATAATACACAACATTATTAACACAGTAGACTTTATAAAAAAGAACGAACAGAAAGTAACAGGATTCTTAAAAATAGTATCTGTTACTATTTCAATTAAAAAATTATTTATTAATTCTATTATAGCAGAATTTTTTAGTATTATTTTAACTTATAGTTTTCAGCTTTACAGGTACATAAATATTAAAAGTCTAAATTTACAGGATACAAATATTATTTTACCAGAATTATTTATACCTAGTAGTCTACTATACATAATATCAATAATTGTATGTGTAGTACTTACTATATACTTGATAATAACAATAATAAAATTATTTATACTGTATAGCTACCAAAAAAATATTATTTATTGCAATAGACAGCAAGCCACGCTTAAATTAAGTGAATCATCTGTTTATAGCGATTATAATTTTTTTGAAAAGCTGGTAGATTATCAGACTATACTAACTAGATATATTTATGATCCAAAATCTTTGTTAAATAAAAAACGAGTTAGGCAGGACTTAGCTGATTATATGGCCTATATAAATCATCTTGGTCCATACAAACAAACTATCTTTTTAGGAACACCATTAGCTTTCACGGGGAGTTTGAGCATAGCTCTTGCCTGCTATAAAATACAATTAAAAGCGTGTTCTAATTAATAAAAAAGGATGCTTTTTGCATCCTTTTTCTTTTAAGAAAGCTCTATAATCTCAAAGTCTGATATTACAGAAGAATCACTAATAGGTTTGATTTCTTTAATTTCCTTTTCTGTAGGTGAGCAGGACTCATCTATATACAAAAGGTTACCAAACCAAGAATCTGCTTTTGTATCATTTTCAACTTTTACAGGTCCTTGCAATAGAAGTATAAAAATGTAAAATTTAGAAAAATCCTTTGAAGTATTTTTACTATAAAACTCTTGCCACTTAGTATAAATATTATCTGCAAGGCTTGACCCTTTATTATAGCGTTCTGATATAAGTGAATATGCAGTTGGCTCATTTTCCAAGTTTAAGTATTCAATCTGAGTTGCTATAGTTGGTACTGCGTATACATTTTTAGGAAACTTTTCTATTAGTTCCAAATACTCTTTACATACTTTTTCTAAAATATCTGCAGGGCTAGAACCTATAGTGGTTAACTGCTCAGAATTCAATTTCGATAGATACTGAACTTGATTAGTCAAAAGAGTAGATAAATTCAATTCATCTTGCTTATCAAGCCCATTAAAATAATTGCCAATCATAGGCACAGATTTCCAAGCTTTACAACGCTCTAACAGTAATTTTGCTTCTCCGGGATTGTAAATTTTCATTTTGTCTCTTTAACCATAATTTTTTAATCATCCAAATCTGGATTTTCAATAGGTGCAACTGTAAATGTAGCTCCATCAAATTTGCATTCAGCTCGTCCTGTCATACCATTATTCTGTTTCATGACACCAACTTCAATAATGTCTTCCATCTCTGCAATTTCAGGGAATTCTTCAACACTAAGGTAAGTATCAGCAAAATACTTTGGTCTGAACAAAGAAATAACATAACGACAACGTTCAAGAAGAGCATTACTATTTTTAATAGCTGCACGGTTAGGACGAAGCTTTGGAATATCTTCTGGGTCTCTAACTTTGTCTTCCTCTACCTTTCTGTTAAGCTGAGCAATACCAATGTAATGAATACCACAAGTTTTAGCGATAGCATTAAGTTTGTTAATAGCAAACTCTATCTGGTTAGCAAGACTAACACCATTTGATACACTTGCAAAATCCTGAACCATTGTTACAAGGTCTATAACAACAATACAATATTGAACGCCAATATCTGCCTGAAATTTTCTAACATAACTTTCAATATCATTAAGAGTAATCTCAGGGTCATCACAGAATCTAAACTTCACATGCTTTGAAAGCACTTCATGCTCTTCTTCAATACGGTCTTTATAAGAAGCCCACTCTGAAGGGTCTTCAGGGTTTACCAAGTTCTTAAATGGAATCTGAGTACGGATACTTACAAGACGGTCATAAGTATCAATCTTACCCATTTCCAATGAAAAATAAAGAACTGGAATATCACGGTTAATCAAGTTATTTATCAAATTAAGAACATAGCTTGATTTACCCATACCAGAAGAAGCTGTAATTAAACCACCACTACCTGGAGTAGGTCCTGTTGTTATAAGAGCGTCAAGAATACGATCGTTAAAATAATATGTTTTACCATTTCGTCTACCAAGATACTCAGCCTGATAAACCTTGCCCCATTCTTCAAGAGTCATAGGGCCTTGTTTATCATAAGATGTAAACAAATTTTCTTCTACAGAAAAAAGAAGTTCTTTAAGTTTATTATTTGTCTTATCATCCCTGATTAAAGATGAGTTAATAAGCTTTTTAGCTTCATCAATATCTTTTTCTGCCTTTGATGCTCTTTTAGCTAGATTCAAAGAATCAACAATATCTTTTACTGTCTCAGGCTTCTGAGATGTAAAGTCAATTACTTGGTCAATAATGCTGTTATTAATACCAAGGTCATGATTACTCGCATCCTGCCACAAAGACTCTCTTGTTAAAGGAACTTTTGACTCATAAAGGCTCTTAATAGAGTTAAAAATAGTTCTAGACTGGCTATGCTGAAAAATATCTTCTGTTACGCCGTTTTCATAAAGAAAATCAGGATTACTATAACAAGCATTAAGTAATCTATATTCAGCCAGCAATACGGCGTTGTTATCTTCAATCAAAGAGTCCTCCTGAAATAGATTCGATAGAATCTAAATAACGGTCTTCAAAAGTTAAAAGAGCCCCGTGTAATTTTATATTTCTCTCAACAAAATCTTGTATTGATTTAGAATAGCCATTGGCTTCTATCTTTGATGGCTCAACATTAGAAATAAATATAATTGATTTATCTGTTGTATTTGACCACTTTCGCAAGAATGTATCCAAAAATGGAATCTGGTAACCGCTCTTATAAACTGTTACTTTTTCACGGTCAAATGCTTCATCAAGAATAAGAAGATCTGTTTTTTCCAAAAGAGTTTCTGTAAAAAGTTTATCTTCGCCATTCCATGAAGACTCTTTCATAAGTTCTTTGATAAAGTCATTCATAGTAAAATATTTAACATGACAAAGCTCATTTCCAGAAGCCATTATTTCTTTAGCAAGCCAAGTAGCTAATACAGTTTTTTGAGTACCATTTGGCCCATACATATATAAAGTAGCATTGTGAAATTTATTAGTTTTCACTACTAAGTTCTGGTATTCTTTGAACTCTTCAGAATCTTTATTACTTGGACAGACTGGTTTAGCTGTATAAATATTCTTAAACTCAACAAGCTTTTTAACAGAATCTTTAGACTTCTGGCCCTCATAATGAGGCACATTGCTATCTACTCTTATGTCAATAAATGGCTTATAGCTTAAAATAAAGTCTGAGTTATCAAATCCATTTCTACTCAGTTTATAAAAAAGATTTTTTGTTTTTTCAAATTGCTTATGACAACTACATTCAATAACAGAATGAGTTTCTGGTAAGAAAATATATCCGTCAGTTTTGCCTGAGATTCCCTTACCTCTACAAGTGTCACAGCCTGTAAATTCTTTTAAGTATTTCATAATAATCTCTAATAAGAATAACTGGGGCGAAATAAAAAAGCTGGCTGAAAAGCCAGCTTTTTAAAACTTTTTATGAAATTAAGCTTTATTCATCTTTGAATTCTGTTCCACAAGCAACGCAGTGGTGATGAGACATAAGTCCAGCAGCACCACAGATTGGACAAGGAACTGTAGTAACAGGTGAACCATCAGCGCTGCGATATACAATATCCAAAGCACCGTCAGCTTTCTTTGTTACAGATACAATTTCTGCCTTCTGCTCAGGTGTCAAATAGTCATAACCTTTAAGAAGTGATGTATCAATAGCTGCAGCTGCAGGAGCAACAGCTCTACGAGCAGCAGGAGCTGGAGCAGCTTCTGGAATAGGGGCCTGAACTGGAGCAGCCTGTGTTACAGGAGCAGCAGGAGTTGTAGCTGGAGCAGCTGTTTCTGTTTCACCAGCAGCTTCTTTTTCTGCTTTTTCAGCTTCCCACTTTGCAGCTTCTTCTGTCTTAAGTGTCTGAAGTTCTGTATAGAAGTTTGTTCCAAGACAAGCATCGATAAGTTTGATTGTAGCACCAAGCTTTGCATCGATTTTTGCATATGTTACAGGTCCAAACAACTTTGCAATATTGTAGCGTTCATAAGCTCTCTCTTCGTCTGTAAGAGGATTAAGATTTACAAGTGGAATTTTATCCTGTGGGATTTCAGGAATCTTACCATTTACGAATGCTGTTGCATTGATAATCTGATATGGCTCTGTCTTAATACCAGTGCGCTTAACACCAATATCATAGTTTTCCCAAGTTTTATAGTTAGCTACAAGTCCACCAAGTTTGTTAAGGAAGCCATAAGAAGGAATTCCTTTTGAAACAAACTCTGCAACAGATCCATCTGGATACTGTTTTGTTGTAATCTGACGAGCCAAAAGCTTTGTATGCTTATTTTCAGCACACCAGTTATCTTCACGGTCAATTACGTTCATAAGAACAATCTTCTGACCTGTCCAACCCTTTGAATACTGATGATTCTTTGCTTCTGTAGGATTAGAAGAATCCCAGCCGCCAAACTTAACTTTGTTAAAGATGTCAGGAAACTTATCCTGATATTTGTAGCTCTTTACTTTGTTAGTCCAAGTAACAGTAAGAACCTTATCAATAATACGCCACATAAGGTGGTCTTTTTCTGGAAGATCTCCACGAACTGGGAGTCTAAGCTGGAATTTCTTACCATCATCAGCTTTAATTTCAGAGTAATAGATTTCATGAGCATCTGTGTCAGCTGCTTTGAAACCTGGAGTCATTGACTCTGGTGGATTTCCTACAATACGCATAATATGGTATTTACCCTGATCGAGTCCAACCCATTTCTGTTCTTCGTAAGTAACCTGATTGTTATTTCCTGATGTAGAAGTGCGATTTGCTTCAGCGTCTGCTAAAGCCTGTGTCTGATTAGAAAATGCTTCAAAAGCATCCATTGATGGGACAGTAGTATTTGTTGTTTCTGCCATAATTTTGTTTCTCCTTTGTAGTACACATGACTACCATAAATTTTTTTAGGTACATAGGACCATTAATAATTGTTTTTGGAATATCCGGAATTCCTTTTAGCCATTCCATAAATATTCAACTTTTTATAGAATAGCATAGAATAAATTATAAAAACTGGCAATTTTTATAATTCATTTTATTTAATTAGTATATTTTTTAAAACCGCTTTAATAAAAAGCGGTTTTAATTTTAGAAAAGAGACTTATCGTCTTCTTTGGTTTTAGTAGGAAATAAAGAATCTTTAGAATACTCTGGGTCTACTTTTACATTTTTCTGATTACCCTCAGCGGGTTTACCTTGAGAGCTTTTAGCATCATCTTTATTTTGAGCTGAGCTAGGCCGGTCTGCATTAGAATTCTGATTTTTAATATCAGACTGTTTCTTATCTTGGTCTACTTCTTGACCATTTTTTCTAACAGGGTCAACATCAGAATAAACTCCTGAAGCTTTTACCTTTGGCCATGCTGGGAACATTATTGTTGCAAAGTCATCAAATGATGGAGCACATACAAAGCTCATAGTTAATTTATTATCGATCTTTGTTTTTCCATACTTACTTTGCGCTAACTGAGCATAATATTCCTCTTCAGCAATAGCATCATCATATTTTCCTTTTCCTGTTCCATTATTAGCTGTAAGGTCAGCAAGGCCCTGATAACCATCAGAGAATTGACCCCAAGCTTGGAACCAGTCATGAACTAGGCTATTGCTCTTAGCATTTTTTGCCTTTAATTTATCTATTTTTTTCTGGCGTTCAGCTTCATCTGCAGCGTCAGCAGCTTCTTCATCACTCATAGGCATTTTAGAGCCATATCCAATATTATTGAGCCAGATACATTTTGTAGCAAATACACCTGCAGCATTCCAAATAGCAGTTGCTTCAATACTCTTAGTAGGGTCAAAATATGCATGAACTTTATGGCCTGCAGCGATTTCTTCTTTTATTTTTAATACAATTTGCTTAACTCGTTCGTTGTTTGCTTTAATTGTAGCCTCTGGGTCAATTGTCAATTTATGAAGTCTACAAACATTTTCTATATAGTTTGCAATAGGTCTTAGAGCCTCTGCTGTAGTATTTTTATTAAAATAATAAACTCGTTCTTCGGCTGCTGTCTCAGGAGTGTAATTAACATGAAGAATAGATGTAGGATCATAAAAATATATAAATGTAATGAAAGCTTCACGTTTTCTAGAGACTTTATTGATAGGATTACCACTAATGCTGAATGAATTAGAGCTATCCAAAATAAGGTCAGAAATAAGAGAGTTATTACCACTTGTAACACCAGTAATAGTTCCGGCTCCACAATAGGCATTAACCATATCGATATAGGCCTCATTACTCAAACCCTGAGCCATATATTCACTCTGCTGAATAGACAAAATTGTAGGGTCAATAAGAGAAGTTTCACGGCGAGTTTTAGCATCAATAACTTCTGCTGACAATACCTGATTTACATTTGCTCTTACCAAGTAGCTAATGCGGTCTTTTCCCTTACCAAGGTACTGCTTAGTACCAATAGCACCTACAATTGGGCCAAGATCACCTTTATTAATATCAACATTATAATTTTCACGCTGAATCTGGTCTAGAATACCATTACTAGCTGTTTTTTTACCTAATGCATTAAATATATTTTTAACTTTATCAAGATTTGTATACTGCTGCATATGAATAACAAAACAGAATGAAATATGGTTTTTAGTAGCTGGAATCTGTTCTTCACCCTGAATAGAGCTGTCTTCAATCTGGCTTTGGTCAGCAGGTGCAATAGGCTTTTTAACATCAGCCTGTGTAATTCCTGTTGATGCCGCTGGGGTCATTGGTTGAACTGCACCATTATCTTCATAAAGTCTATTTATATCAATAATTTCTACTTTTGTCTTACCTGCACTCTCATAAATATCTTCAATAATTGGGTCGTTAATATTTTCTACAATAACTCCAAGTCTATCTGAACCTACACGTGCTGCTTCTTCTGCAAATGCCTTTAGGGTTACTGGGTCATAGTTTGATAAAATATTATAAATATCCCAGCCTTCTCTTTTCAAAGAGCTAAGTCCTGGTCTAGGTTTTAATGAATTATTAAAAATAATAAGAGGCTTATACATAAATTAAACTACCTTTTGTTTCTTTATTATCTCAGGTATCATAGAAGTAAGCTCCTGAACAACCTGTGCTATATGTTTAGTTAGTCGACTATTTGTATCTGATGTCCCACCTGATTCTGCATGGCGTGAATGCCATATACCGTTCCCTGTTTCTCCTGGAAACTTATAAATAGCCAAATCTTCTTTCTCATTATCTTCCCAAATACCTTGATAGTAATAAGATAGGTCATCAGAATAAAATCTTACATCACAAAAATTGAAAACTTGCTGTAATAACTGAGATTGTGTTCCAACTGGAAGAGACTGATAGTTTTTAGTAATATACTTATCAGTATCGTAAAATCTAACAGCTACAGTATAATAACCGTTTTTAGGCTGAGGAAGGTCTGTAGCTGCAATAAATTCAGTATTACCAGAAGTAGATGCTACATAAAATATGAGTTCTATAAATTTCTTTTTTATATTTATTGTGGCACTATGAAGCTCAATTTTACTGTTACCAGAATTAAGCCTCTTAGTCAAGGCTTTCTGTGTAATACCACTTACAAGAGAGCCTGATTTATATAGGTCGCTAATCGTCTTCTCTGAAATTAACTCCAACTTCTCTCTCCAAAGCTCTATTTATGAGTTCATCACCTATACTATTTGAATTACGTTTTTCTTCCAAAACTTCTGTTATAGATTTTTCCTGGAGTCTTGCATAAGGATTATCTTCTGCTGTTGTACCTTTAATAGCAAGAACACTTTCATAATACTGGCTTTCAGGCTTAATTGTAGGAATAAGGCTGTACTGTGAACCATGACATTTCCAAGAAGTAAAACCATTGCTCTCCAAGAACTTAAAGTAAATACTTTCATCTAATTTCTTGTAACGTTCACGGATAGTCTTTCTACGCTCTTCTGTCATTCTCTTAAGGAATCTTGATCGCTCTTTTAAAACCTGCTTTGTATGGAGCAATTCTTCACGATTAGCTGACTCGAATGTCATATCTGCATCTGAACCACCATCGTCACCACCAAGATCTCCAAGGTCTCCGCTATCGCCACCATCGTCACCACCGCCAAAGATGTCATCAGCATCGTCACCACCGCCTTCTCCATCTTCATCATTTTTAGATGTGTCTACATTAGCTAAAGTAGATGCCATCCATTTCTGAATATCTGTAGGGTCCAAGAATGTATATTTTGTTAAAATATCTTTAACTACTTCTACTGGGAGTCCTTCATCGTCTCCAAGACCAAGTGAAGTCTTAAGAAGATCCATAATAGATGTAGTAAGTTCCATAGAGGCTGTTCTACCATTGCGCTGCTCCTCTGACATTTCTTTTGCAGGGAAACGCATAGACAAAATAAATGGTGTATTATAATCAAATTCACCTGTAATAGCAAAGTGTAAACGGATTAATACTCCAAGCTCTGCTAAGAAGTTCTGCTGAATTTCTGAAACGTGTCTAGCAAATGGTTTATATTGTTCCATAAGTGCAATTCCAGATGTACCCCAAGATTCTTCTGTTGGGTCAATATAGCCTTTAGGTACACCTGCAGCGCTAGCCATTCGTTTCATATAAAGTTCAAGGTCGTCTACAGAACCAATATCAATTTTATTCTCTTTTGTATCAATTTCAAGAAGTCCATCAGGCATCCAGATTTTAGTATTGACAGTATAAACTTCTGAACCCATAGATGCAGGACTTACACCTAAATTATCAAACTCTTCACGTACTTCATTAACAATATCAAAAGCTCTTCCAGGGCTTGTGCCTTCTGGTACTTTTACTTTATAAAGAGTTAAAGGGAAGCTCATCATACGAGCAAGACCCTGTAAAGTCATAGTAGACCACATTTGTTTATATGGAGTCAAACAATGAAGAAGTGGGGGTCTACCATATGGGAAAAATTCTGTAGAATCTGCATCATAACGGAAATGAGTTAATGCCCAAGGTGGAACAACTAAACCATCATGCAATTCAAAGCCTAAAAGTTTTGTATCAAACATATCTGCAAAATTTTCCGAAATATTAACAGTTTGATTAGATTTAATTAAGTCAACTAAAGCTTTGAGTTTTGTGCTGCGGTTTTGAGAAGCCTTCATAAATCCGTCACGCTCAGCGAGATACTTCGCCATTTTTTCAGGGCTGAACTCTAGGCGTTCCATAACATCATTAACTGATACAGGAATAATCTTAGTTACTCCAGCATTAGGAGTTATCTTATTGGACCAGAAAGCTTCTCCATAAAGTTCAAGGTCCATACAAACCTTGTGAATTCTTTGAGCTGTAATACCCCAAAGTGAAAACAATTCATAACATCTTTGTGTAAATGCCAAGTTTGGTGACTCTACTGCAAGAATACGGTTTTGAGCATCTAGCTGAGTAGCTTCATCTGCAACAAGTTCAACTACACGTGATACATACACTTCATTATAATACATATCAGACAACATATTAAGACGAGCCTGTCTTTCTCTGATGTCTGAATAAGAAATCATATTATCATTAAGATAACTGTCAAAATATTTTTCAAGATTTGATGTTAAAGGTGTTTTTTCAAAGATAGAGCCTATTTCTGCATTATGAACACGGTAGGCTTCATTACCTAAGTCTACTCTAACAAACTCTAGTCCATATTTTCTTTCGAACTCTGTAGCTCTTTTATCTGAAACTTTGTAACCAAAAATACTTGTAAGCTTGGAAACAAAGGTAGAATTTACAATAGCACTTTTTGGTGCTTCACCACTTTTATAATAAGCCATTCTCTATATTTTCCTTTAATAAATTAGTTTAAATATTTGCTTGTTTTAAATTTGAATAATATTGTTTAAGGTATTTTTTCTTATAGTCTCCAACTATAGACTGGTCTTTATAAAAATCTATGCCGTAATATTCTAGACTTAAAGTTAAAAGCCAGTTTCTACTACCAAGCCAAAGACCATCTGGAATAATTTTAATTTTTGATTTTGTTTTCCAAGATGCTACAGACTTTGCTATAAATGATAAATTACCTGCAAGGTATAGCTCATCTGATTCATCAAAATCCGAAACATAGGGCATTTCCATCCAAGTTTCAGCAGAAAGAGTACATTTAATATTTTTTATGTTTGGCGCAAATTTATCTAGCTTTATGCCAGAAGTTATTTCTGTAGCTCGCCAATTTGGCGCTGCTCCAAGTTGGCCTGCCTGACAAACTTTATGGTTATATTTATCTGTTAAAATATTGTCAGCATTATAAATATCAATTTCGTAGTAATATACTCTATCGAAATTACCGTCATTCACCAAAGACTTTAATTTTTCACAACTGTCAGCAAAGTCTATCGGGCTAACAAATGACACCAGGTCATTTTGAGTACCAAAAACAACCAAACTTTTCAAAAGAACTCCTAATAATTATAGAATAGCCTTCTTAAAAAGACTAGTAATACCTCAGAAAACACCTCTATCTGTTAAATTAGGTGGTTATTCTTTTTTATATGAAAACAGAATTAGATAGTCAAACAAAACAGCTTCTTCAAGAAGTTGCAAGTATTACAGGTGTTGATATTAAACTTGTAAATACTGTATTGGAAAATCTCCTTATTGCATGGCTCTTAAAAATTCTTAAAGAATCTCCAGAAAAAAAGCTTGTGACAATTCCAATTCCATATATTGGAAGTATTGGAATAAGATATAATGGTGAACAGCTTAGTTCTGATTCTTCAGAAATTTTTGCAGATGCTGATTACTTTATCTCGATGAGTGACTCTTTCAAAAAACTTATTAGAGATATTTATGAAGGTAAGTCTGCTTCTTTAGCAGAAATTATAAGAGCAAAAATAATAAAGGATGTCTCAGGAAAATAATGGAATCTTCAACAAAGCATCTTATAGATAATATTTTATCAATGGACTCTGAAATGAGTTCATTGGTAAATGTTTGTAATGACACAGTAAAACAAGTTCGCAAAATTAAAAATATGTCAAAAAATGTAGAAGATCCAGAATTTGAACAAGAAGTTAAAAAATTTGAAAAATTTGTAGACGAGGTATCAATTGGAACCAGTAGTTAGACGAGTAGCAGCAGCAACGACACAGGTGTCTGCTCCTACAAATTCTGCAGCTATTACAACTGCGTATTCAGTAACAGACCCAAATGCTCCAGCAGCTTTGCCTAGTAATAATGAGCCTTCTAGCATAGAGTCTAGCATGTCTGATGCTCAGGTAAAACTGATAAAATTTGTAGAAACTCAAATTGCTAAAATGAATGAGCATCTTTTATTTAATGGTCAGCAGCCAACTATTTCTCAGCTTAATCAGGCGTTGTCTGAATATGAAGGAATTTTATTTGGTCTTACATCTCTTTATGAAATGGTTAGATGGGATGCAGTTGAAGCTAGTGATATTTATGATGATTGGGTTGCAAGAAAAAGTATCATGATCCGTGACCAGGTAAATCCAGCAAATGTTGCAGCTAGTAAATGGTACTCAGCAAAAGAAATTGAATGGCTTGTTATCTCTAGGTTTGGCGATGAACGAGCAAAGTTACTTGCAAATAAGAGACTTGCAGAACATGAAAAATCTACCGTTGAAAGACTTGTAGAGGGCTGGAAGTCTTATGGATTTATTCTTAATCAGTTAAGCGCTAATGCCCGAGCGGAATTACAGGGGTCAGGACTTCATGTAGACACTGATTATGATGAAACAGACTAAAATCTGCTCTTGTTAAGAGCTATTCTTTAATTTAAAAAGAATTATTTGGAGGAATGAAATAATGCAGTGGAGCTTAGAGAAAAGACCACATACTCTTGCAGGCCTTTATGGAAACCCTGCTCTTAAAACTTATTTGACAGCATGCGCTAAACAGAAATCATTTCCAGAATCAATGTGTTTTCAGGGCCAGTATGGAACTGGAAAAACATCTGCAGCTTTAATCGCAGCTCAGATGATGGTATGTAATAACCCTGATGAAAATGGTAATCCTTGTTGTGAATGTGCAGCTTGTAAAGATATTATAAATAATAGTTTCCATCGTGATGTTGTTATGTATGATGGTGGCCAGATGAAGAAAGACGATATTATTGATACTATATCTCGTGATATTAGTCTTCCTACAAGATATGATAAGTGTAAAGTTATCATTATGGAAGAAGTTCAGGAGCTTTCTACTAAGGCAAAAAATGCTATGTTGAAGATCTTGGAAATGAAAAAGCCACATGTTCATTTTATTTTTACAACAATGGAAAACCTGGGAAGAAATGGATTTACAAGCCGTTCCGTACAGTTTAATTTCCAGCAAGCTCAGATTAAAGACCTTATGATGTACATGGCTCAGCTTTTACAGGCTGAAGGACTTTGGGACGAAGCAAAGCTTCCAAAAGAGTTTTTGTATGATGGACTTGCAAATATTGCTCAGAATTCAAACGGGTCATACCGTGATGCTGTTCAGATTCTTCAAAAGTGTCTTATGGCCGAAACTTACACAAAAGAAGCTATGGCTTTGAACTTTAATATTCTGGATACTGAAACATATGTAGATATTTTGTATGGTATTCTTAATGGAAATCCTGATGAAAAGATGTTAAATACTCTCATAACAAATGACTATGCAGCATCATTCAGAATGTCATACGCTCTTATTGCAAGTGCAGAGCAATTCAGAACATTTGGATTTACAACAGGTTCTTCTTATACAGAAGCTGCAGCTAAAAAGCTTAGCTCACATCCGAATTTTGATATAATTCTTAACGGCTTTAAGAATATTAGCTTGGCTAATAAAAATGGCTATCTTGAGAAATCAGATTATATTCTTGAAGTCTGTGATATGGTTAGAAAATGTAAAGCGACTAAACCCGCAAATGCTCCGGTAGCTGTTAGACGTATAGTAGGTTAATAAAATGAAAGCTATCCAGTTATTTTATATTTTTATTGCTTCTTTTAGCCTTTCATTTATTCTCAGCTGTATTTACTTTAAAATTTTTGGTAGAAAAAGAGCTGACAATAGCTATTGTAAAGCAATAGCTCTAGCTCTAGATAATGCTAAAGATGAAAAGTTTTTTAAAACAAAAAGAGAATTAGACATTGCTGAAATGCATAAAAAATATAATTTGAGTGAAGATGAATGGATGTTTGAGTCATGTAATTTTACAAATATATATGATTACAAACCAACTGAAGCAATATTTAAGAATATTCATACTGGTGAACGCCGTTATGTTAATATGTGGGAATAAGTGCAATGGGAAATAAAGAAAAATATTGTAAAGTTCTAGAAGAGGTTTTAGGTAATAAACTTGGTGGAACGAAATATAAAGAACTTGGTTCTAATTTAGGGCTAGCAGTTGCTTCTTATTTAAAAGAGAAGTTTAATGAAAATGGCATCACATCAGGCCCATATTTTGTTATGGGTTCTAATCTGATTAGAAAAATTTCAAAGATGAAAGATAACGAAGCTATTCTAACTTGTATTACAGAATCTTTGATGGCTAATTCTGGCTATCAATTATAATTTAAGGGATCTACTATTATGGTTGTATTATTTGATGGACTTGATAACACAGGAAAAACTACTCAAATCCAAAAACTTGTATCTTATTTTGCTAATAAAGATGCGATTTCTACTGTTTGTAAATATTCTAAATTTGACAAACTAGATAAAAAGAAAGAAGAAAAATTTTCTAAAAGATTTTACAAAGACTATTTTGAGAAAATAGTAAATTGGCCAGATAAAGTAACTCCAGACCCTGCTTATGTTGCAGAAGATAATATCCATTATATCCATGATAATAATCTTATTTTGGATCGTGGTCATATTTCAGAAGCTGTCTATGCTTCAATGTATAGGTCTTATTCTGGTGATTATGTTTGGGACTTAGAAAAATGCCTTAAGAATAAATACAATACTTATCTTATTGTTCTTATTGATTCAGTAGAAAAAGCTGTAGAACGTGAAGATGGGCTATCACTTTCAAATGGTGATGCTGATAAAATTAATATAGAAATTTCAAAGTTTACAGAAGCTTATAAAAAGTCATGTATTCCAAATAAAATTGTTATTGATATAAATGGTCTTAGTATTGAAGAAGTTTTTGCTCAAATTATAAAATTTTTGGACATTTAAGCTAATTAATTATGACAGAGTATATTACTGTAGAAAATGGAATTGTAACAGGACATTTTGCTTCAAAATCAGATACAGTACCAGAAAACGGTATTGTTGTTGAGAATTTTTTAGCTCCTACTGGTTTTTATTATGAAGATGATTATATGGAGAAAGACGGCTATACCGTATTAAAGCCTTATATTGAACTTTATAAGAATGGCCATATGGATATTCCAGAAGGGTATAAAATAAATGAAGATGGTACAGACCTTGAGCCTTTTTCTGACCATGACAATCTAGAGCTTGGGCTTATTACTGTTGAAGAATATAATGCTCTTCAAAAGCAGCATAGACAGGAATACTATGCTGATAATCTTGACCAGCTTACTATGCGTAAAACTCGTAAAATGGCTATTGGGGAATGGACTGAAAAAGATGACGCCGAATATCATGCCCTTTGTGATAAAATTTCTCTAGAGGTTGA
>AUXO014820549.1_pt1 | contig 17556 bp, 22 predicted proteins | sample 768731 | NCBI WGS metagenome assembly AUXO01 (sample SAMN02715735, study PRJNA202380) | gut metagenome | biome: sheep rumen | host: Ovis aries | place: New Zealand: Palmerston North
CCGTCAACGTGGGATGAGATCGTGATGTACGGCACATCGCCGTCGGGGTATTCGTCCAGAATATCAATGTCGTTCCCCAGCTTCACGTATACAGCAGTTTGCTGAGTGCCCTCACTGCCTTTCAGTCCGAGCTCGTCCCATGTGGTGACTACATACGGATCGTCTATCGTTCCTGTTCCTGTTATGCTCATTCTATTACCTCCATTCCGTCGGGGAATTTTACAGCTTCCACATCGGTGTCATTGAATGCCGTGCGCTCAACAGCAAGCACCTGAACTCCGCCCAGGGTCTGCGGAATTTCGGGGCGCTTGCTTGTGCCGATGTAGTAAACTATCGTATTGCCGTCATAAATATAATCGTTTTCGTCTGTAGGGTCAAAGTGTTCTTCAATCTTTTCAGTGAAGAATACATGCAGTTTTACTTCAGGAGCAAAACTAAAAATCAGTTTCGGCATTCTTTCACCTCCGATCAGGCAGAGGCTGAAGCCCTGATGTAGATGTGGCCGTAGAGTTTTTTATGCTTCAGCTCGTCAGGAGTATGGAGTGAGAAATATAATGAATATGAGCCTTCCATAAGCCCTGCCGTATCACTGCTTGAAAGCTGGACAGAGAATATATTGTTGAAAAATTCGCATTCTTTTGTCACTATCGCAGATGTTGGATCTGTATCTTTTGTAAGCACCATATACATCGTGCATTCGTTAAGATCATAAGACGTTTCTGCTTCAATATTGAATACAGGTGAAGCATCACCTGTCAGACACTCCATATCAGGGAGCTTATCGTAAAATCTAAGCATTATGAACCACCTCCGAATACTTCATCCCACAGACGATCTATCATAGTCTGTACATTGTAATAGCCGCCGTTCTTCTGGTAGAGAAGCTGACTGCCGTAAACATTACCGTCAGCATTTATATTTCCCGAAGACGAGACGGTGCTTCCGTGGATCGTACCACCTGCATAGACCGAGCTATTAGTATTGATAGCACCTGTCATAGTGATACCGCTGCCGTTCATAATAGTTCTGTTCGTGCTGCCATTGTTATTATTTTCCAGAGTAACAGCCGCAGGAGATATGATCATTCTTTGGGATGAGTTCTGATCGCTGTATTTTAGCTGTATCACATCCACACTGCCTGAATTTGTCTCAATATTTATTGAACCGCCTGTTATATTTATTGATGCGGCGTTGACATTTCCATCGGTATCAACATGGAATGTATTATTTCCGTTCACGATCTCAAGACCTCGCAGAACCCCTGCTGTGATGAAGTCAGCAACGAAGCCGCCGTCCAAAGTAGCAGCAGTGGTGTATGTACCGTTATATCCTGTTTTGCTGTATCCCCATCCGTTCACATTGAACCGCCATACATGAGTTGCTGTCTCTTTGTCGGGAGTATCCATTATCAGTATCTCATTGGTGTTGACAACAACATAGCCGTTTATACCTGCATTGATAAGCGCAGTTGCTGTAGCTTTTGCAGATGCAAGGATATCTATTTTCTGCTCAGGAAGCTCATACTCTATAAGCCGTGCTGTTCTTGTGGCTATGTCAGTTATGGACTCCGCCTTGTCACCGATCTCGACATCCGGCTGATAAGGCTTGAAGATATCCACAGATACTTTCATGAGCCTGAGATCTTCATCGAGCCCGATAACGCTGTGTCTGAAACGATATGTATTACCTACCTTTATGCTGTCCGTATTGCTGTCGATGAGCGACAGATCCAGAACCTGGGCAGCATAGGCTTTTCTGACACGGTTATTGTTTTCAAGGCTTTCTCTGCCACGCTGTATCAGGTTTTCGGGGAGCGTGATATCGTCAAATATCTGCGTTCCCATGATTACTCCATACTTCTCAATAGCGGCCGTATCGTCGATGTAAACACATCCGCTGTTCACTTCTGCAATAGTCAGGCGCTCGGCGGTCTCATCATTCAGCTGAGCACCCAGAGGAACAAGTCTTGTGATTATGCTGGATGAGTCGGTAGATACATTCAGCGACTGTATATTTTTAGCAAGTTCTATGACAGTATTGCATTTTTGGCCGTACTGCTTCAGAAAATCGAGCACAAGTCTTCCGTCTGCCTTGCGTATACGTACTTCTCCGCCCAGGCGCTGTATCAGATTGACCTTGATCTCCTCCAGAGTATTCCTGTAAGCAGTAGTCTTGCTGTTGGTGTTATCGCCTGAGAAATCACATGAGCCGAGGTAAATATGCTTTTCAACGGGAGTTACAGAATTATGATAATCCAGAAGCCCTGTGAGAAATTCCGTGACTGTATTGCTCTCATAGTGGCGGTAAGGCTGGATACTATCACAGAGATACCCCAGATATCCCTCACAGATGCACGACCTGTAAGCTTTGCCGTTCCTGGTAACCTCATCCTCTGACATAATAAGCGGGCCTTCAAAATCAACATCGTTAGTTTTGTTGTTGAAAACTGACACGATGGTCTTACGATCATGGAGTGAAGAACAGCTCGGATGGCAAGCAAACATAGAAAAATCGAAAGACGGTACGCAGTTGACTTCGTCAGCCCACTTTCCTGATCTGAGACGGCGCAGGCTTTCAGGATCGCTTTCATGTATGATCTCGGATGCGCCGCCGTTTATAATCGAAATGGTATACATCAGTATACACCTCCTTCATCGCCGAAAGTTTCATTCATAAATGCTGCCCATGCCTCCGGAACGCTGAGGCCGTCGTAAGCTCCTGTTGATGCTTTGCCGTAAAATGATGCTACAAGTGTAGCATCACGGCCATCAACCAACCCGTTACGGTCAGCGTCAGCAGCGTTCATTTGTTCGGGGGTAAGATCTATACTGCCGGAGTAGGCACTCAGTATCATTGCAGCGTCCCGGTTGTCAACTATTCCGTTTTCGTCAACATCAGGGATCACTACATTCGAGGGAGTGTATTTCATTTTGCTGTTTTTGGGCAGCATCGCAGGGGACGCCATAAACGTGATCGACAGTTTATAAATACCATGATCCTCAGTATATGTCACAGTTGGCTCACGGACTTCAAAATAATAATTCGGGAGCAGATCATCGTAAAGCTCTTTGCGCCCTTTCCAGTGCAGACTGTTGATGATACGAACGAGTCTGTCCTCAGCATCACGGCCGTGACGCTGCATCAGATCGAACTGATATATAAGCTGACGTTCGCCGTAGCTTGAATTGCCGAACAGTTCATCGAAATCATAAGTAATGTTACTGTAGGGTACACGTTCAAGGTGCTCATCTTTTGGCGGAGAGCCTATAGAGCGCTTCAGCATACGCAGACCAAAATTGTAATAGCTGTGACTGCCGTTTACAGTAATGCCTTTTATCATGTTGTAACACCTCTCTTTTTCAGCTTGACTGTAATGCCCTGCTGCTTGTCAGTTTCGTTAATGATGATGCGCTGTACTCCTTCTGCGACGATTTCTTCACCGACTGTAAACTGAGCGTTCAGCACAATTTCCTGAGAACTCTCAGGAGCGTTTCTGTTTTCAGGGGTATTGTTATATGTGAAGCTGTTATTAACGACCTCAGAGGATGCGGCAGGCTGCGCAAACGAAGCGCTGATATCGATACTCTGATCTCGCAGTGCACTGAAAGCAGATTCGTCTATTCTTGGGGCGCTGTGTATTTCGCTTTCAATAGTGATGTCTGGGTCTTCAGCTTTTATTCTCAGTTCGGGAACATCTATCTCGGGAGTTTCAAGTCTGATCTCAGGTGATTCGATCTCAGGGATGGAGAACTGCGGTGCCTCGGGTTCCGGTATTTCAGGACTATCTATGCTTAACTCGGGGATATCTATCTCAGGTACTTCCAGTTCCGGAGCGCTAATATCGGGAGTTGATACATTAAGCTCAGGAACGCTTATCTCGGGCACTTCAAGCTGTATTGCAGGGATATCCGTGTTGAGATCAGGAAGACTGATATTGTCACCGACATTTATGTCGGGAACATCGATTTCAAGTTCCGGCGCTTCAATGACCGGAGTTTCTATCGCAAGCTCAGGAGCTTCGATAACAGGAGTGTTGATTTTTAGTTCGGGAACATCGAGTTCCGGAGCAGTCAGCTTTATATCTTCAAAAGCGCTTACAGCCTCTCTTGCAATATCAGGTATCTCATTCGTGAAGCCTACGCCAACACCCTGAGCGATATATTTACCGACCTGGTCTCTCATCACCTTTGACGGTGATGCTATACCAAAAGCGGATTTGAAGCCGTTAATGATACCCTGACCGAAGTCAGATATCCTGTCTCTCAGCCATGATCCTGCTCCTGTGATGCCGTTCCAGAGCCCCTGCACAAGATTTCTTCCTGCATCAGCCATCTTCTGCGGCAGTGATGTGATGCCGTTCACAACAGCATTAACAAGGTCTCTTGCAGCATTCCTGCCCTTTTCGGTCAGATTCCTTGCCCATTCTGTGACCTTGTTCAGCGCCTTATCAAGGAATTCTCTTATCCTGTCGGGAAGCTGAGAGAAGAAGGCTTTTACATTGTCGAGAAAACGGCTTGCTGCGTCTTTTGCCTTGTCGGGAGCTTCAATGCACCATTTTGCAATATTTCCCAGCGCTTTACCAAGCATATCGCCTATCTTCCCGGGGAGCTCATTCATGAACTCCATTACACCGCTGACGATGTCAACAGCACCCTGTTTTGCCGTATTAAGAGTATCAGCGAACCATCCGACAATGATCTTCAGACCATCGCCGAGAATATTTCCTATTCCTTCAGCTGCCGCAGTGCCAAGCTGAGCAATGCCCTTGACTACTTCTGCTATAATCTGAGGGATAGCCTTTACTATCTCCATGAACAGTGTCAGCGATGCCTTTGCAAGTTCGGGAGCAGCTTCTCCAAGAACTGTGATCACCGCACCTATAATCATAGGAAGCTGTTCAATGAGCGCTTCAAGAATAACAGGGAGCGCATCCACAAGAGCCGAGAACAGCTGTACCGACGCTTCAAGAAGCTGACCGCCCGATGAAGAAAGTGCATCGATAATGCTTGTAATGATATCAGGGAGAGCGAGTGCAACAGCGTCTATGATTATCGGTAATGCTTCTGTGACAGCGGTGATAATTGCCGGCATTGCCTGAGTGATCGCCTGTGAGATCTGTGGGAACATTCCAAGAACCGCTTTGAGCAGTTTCGGAAATTCTTTTTGCAGTGCGGATATTATCTGCGGCAGTGCATTGACAAGTCCCATGAACAGCTTTACAGCTGCATTCAGAATCACAGGTATACTGCTGATGAGAAAGTCTACGAGCTCATCCACAAGCTGTACAGCTATCTCTATGAGCAGAGGGATGTTGTCGAGAACCGCCTGCGCCAATGCCTGTATGATGGTCAGAGCGGCGCTGAGCAGTTCTGGAAGGTTGGCAATGAGCGAATCTGCAATAAGCTGAACTGCGTTCAGAGCAAAGGTCACAAGTTCGGGAAGATGTTCGCTCAGAGCGTCAGCAAATGCAGAAAAAATGTCTGCGCCTGCGTTAATGATAAGCGGCAGATTTTCAGCGAATCCCTCCACAAGCTGCTTAATTCCATCAGCGGCGGAATCCAGAAGCTGAGGTGCTGCGTTTGCCAGCCCCTGAGCCAGAGTGCCGATCATCTCAGTGCCTGCGATGAGGAACTGAGGTATTACCTGCACAGCGGTGTCAGTGATGGTAAGAAGTATTTGTGAAGCAGCACCCGATACAGTACTGATGTTATCCATGATACCGCTGACAAATTCGGTTATCACAGAGGCGCCCATTTCCGCAATTGTAGGGATATATTCCGTTATTTTGGTGACTGCCTGACCGAGAACGTCGCCGAAAGCATCGGCAAGTCCCTCGAAACCTCCTTCTTTGAAAGCGGATGTAAGTTGTGATACGTACTCACCGCCAAGCTGAACAAGTTCTCGCAGTGGTGCGTTTAAGCTATCATAGATCGCAATACCGAAAGCTTCGGCTTTCGACTGCAATGACTTGATATCTCCCTCAAGAGTATCATTCATGGTGTGAGCCATATCCGCCATTGCACCGTCACAGCCTACAAGTGCATCAGTCAGATCGTTGAATTCCTGACCGCATCCCGCAAGCATAGCCTGAGCAGATTTCAGGTCTACTTTATTGAAGATCTCATTTAGTACCTGAGTTTTTTCACCCTCACTCATTCCTGCGAGAGCCTGATCCAGATCTCTGAATGTGTCGTTCAGCGGTCTGAGGTTGCCCTCTGCGTCAAACGCTTTTACTCCGAGACCGTCAAGCGCAGCAGCGGCTTTGTCGGTAGGAGCGGACAGCGCAAGGATCATATTTCTCAGCGCAGTACCGCCCTCGCTGCCTTTTATACCTCTGTTTGCGAGAACGCCGAGAGCGGCATTGAGTTCGGACGTACCGCCTGCCAGTGATTTAGCAGTACCACCAACGGTGAGTATAGCTTCACCAAGCTGTGAAACGCTTGTATTTGCCTTGCTTGCAGTCTTAGCCATCTCATCACCGAACCGTGTGAGATTCTCGCTTGTAGCTTCGATGCCGAGTGCCGCCATAGCATCGGTGGCAAGATCAGATGCATACGCAAGATCCATTCCACCTGCGGCTGCAAGATCAAGGACAGCAGGCAGAGCATCAGCAGCTTTGGCAGCGTCATATCCTGCAAGTGCAAGATAGTTAAGAGCGTCGGCTGCTTCGGATGCTGAGAAAGTTGTGGATTCACCTGCGGCGGCAGCGGCTTCTTTCAGCAGTTCGTAGCTGTTTGTGCCGTCCTGTATCGTATCTTTGGTGATGCCCATTGTGGCAATGACCTGAGCCATACTGCTTTCAAAACCCTTGCCAACATCAACCGCATAACCCCCGAGAGCGGAGATACCTGCACCTGCTGCTGTGACTGCTTTAGTTACCGCTGCCAGTCCCGTTTTAGCAATGCCGCCGAGACCCGAAAGTCCCAGCTTGAAGCCTGTCTGATCTATGGCAGTATCGAATTTTAATGTACCGTCGAACACGCACTATCCCTCCTTGATGTTCGGAATGTGCGGCTCATCGGCTCAATGCACTTGTTTCCCTTCGGTTATTTTTATTTCAAATTCTTCTTTACAGCCACGGGAGCACTTTATAAATACTCCTCTGCACTGTGCTGTATTGTCGTACAGCATTACTTTTGCGCCGCAGTACGGGCATTTTACCCATTTTCTTTCAATAGGCGGCATGGAAAGTTTCTTCACATCACACCTCCTGCGAAAACAGCACCGATGTCCTCATCGTCCAGCTCGAACGGCAGAGCATAGAGCTGCTGCATACGCATGATGCGTTTTCGCTCAGCTTCATTCTTTATCAGGCTCAGGTCGGCGCTTCGGTAAGCAATGCGCTTCATCATCTGCGATTCATCGGGCAGAGCCGAAAGAAGCGTCCTGAACTTCCACCAGTGCATTTCTGCTGTCAGCAGGTCTATTCTGTAATACCGCAGGAAGTCGCCGATGATATATTTTGCATCTATCTTCCAGCTTATAACAGGAGGACGGCGGATCTCATCGGTGTCACCGTCCACGTCTTCCGGAATATCCTGTTCAAGTTCGTTTGCACGATAGAATCTGCACAATGCTGTTACTACTTCTTTACTGATAACAGCTGGGGCATCCTCCAGCCACTGTGCCATCATGAACAGCTTTTCACGGTCCGGGATGTCTTTATCCTCCAGCATATCAGCAAACCTGAGCCAGTCCCTGAAATCAGTCAGAACCTGGTATTCTTTTCCATTTATCATGACCGTCTCAGGGAAATGCTCATACAGTGCGTTTATCATTTCTTAGCAGACTTTTTTACAGCTTTTTCAGCTGCTCTTCTCTGCTTCCGGTTGGGGAAATACTTAGCACGCCACTCTGCCCGCTCCTGGGCGGCAGATACTCTTTGCTCCTGTACGAAGTTAAGGAAGCTGAGGTATATCTCGTCGCAGGCCTTTACGCTGTCGGGGATGCCGCTGAATATCTGATCGGACGTACCATCACCGAAAATGCGGTCATAAAGGCGGTGGAAAAGCTGACAGTAAGCTCTTATCCGCTCGGACTGTCTTCCATCCTTTGGTATCTCGTTTTCTTCCTTTGCCATAAGTTCAAAGGCATTTTCATAGCGTTCCATGTTATCTGCATTGTCAAGATCAAGCTCAAGACTCAGACCGTTTATTTCCCATTTAAGGCTCATAGGCTCATTCCTCCTCGGATTCGGACTCCTCATCGTCCGTCAGATCATTTGTTGTTGGAGTGACGTCAGATAGCTGAACCTTGTTCAGATTCAGCATCTCCGGCTCAGCTCCGTTCATCTATTCACTGATAGTTATTGTCTGCCAGTCATCGGAAGTGGATACAGTCACCTGAGACTGCTCGCCCCTTGCCTTGAGGTCACCTGAGTAGGTGTAGATATTGATATTGTCGCCCTCAGTGCCGGGGATAACAGAGTAGTCACGCTTATAGGCAGTAGCGGTAACGCTTGTTGTGCCTGTAGCTGTGGTAGTATCCACAAGGATGATGGTACGTACAGCATCGTCGCCCAGCTTCTCCTCGTTAGTGATATTGACCATATCGGTCTGAACAGGCAGGTCTGTATGCTTATCGAAAGCATATGAGTATGACGGCGCAAAGCCTACAACATCGGTCTGCTGGAAAGGCTCGTCAACGTACTGTCTGCTGTACTCGATGGGGTTCTTGCTGTGGGAGAACTGCGTGAACTTCTTCATACGGTGGTAGGTAACGGCATCATTTGTACCCGGAACACCGTAGAAAGCGAGAATCTTGTGTCTTTCAACTATCTTATTAGCCATAGGTTATTCCTCCTCGTATAATAAACGTAATTGTATCTGATACCTTGCGGTATCTGCTTCTGCGGAAAAAGCATAGCCTTTTGTCAGCACTTCAATGCTGATCGGCTCACGCTCTCCGTCAAGTTCGGGAAGACATTCATCGTCGTTCTGATGCTCGATCCATTCCTCGAACTTTTCGTAAAAGCCGAGATTATCAAGACAGAGGTTTACATCCTCGCTGTAATATTCACGGCTTGCAAAAAGGAAAAGGAACTGCTTTATACAGCTCCCGTCGGTATACTTTTTTACAACAGGATCGCAGGGGACAGGCTCTATCGTGTATTCCACCGCCTTATCGCCCAGGAAGTCAACAAGGAGACATCCGTCTTTCAGCTCGGGGAAGTGCAGGATGTAGTCCCTGATACTTTCAGTAACTGTTCTCATGTGAATTTCTCCATTACTTTCTTTTCGATCTCTTTTTTGTGGTCGGCCTTCATGCGCTCAAAAAAGTAAGGTCCCCTCAGACCTTTTGTTCCGTTTTTGCGATTCATGCCTTCTTTTCCGAGACCTCGGTTCAGATAATACTGAGGCTTTGCATAAGGTGCGGTATATTCTACCACACCTGATCCGATGACCGTTCCTGAGATACCGCTTTTCTTCATCGTTCCTGTACGGAACGGAATGTATGGATCAGAATGCCTGAGCACTTCACTGTCTATGCATTTCTGCGCCATCGTAAATTGTTTTTCGGTATTCTGCTGAAAATTCGGGTCAAAGGTAATTCCTGTGAATCTCATCATTTTGCATTTACCTCCCAGTGCTGAACAGCAGGGGAGCCGTAGCAGAAGTTATCAACCGCCATGATCGTCATCGCTGTTGGCGGCGGCTGAGTGTCACTGATTATCTCGCCCACTATCCTGTCACCTGTTTTCGGAACGAAGTCGATGGAAGCAGCAGGAATAGAAATAAAAGCTTTATTATCAGGGGCACGGTCGTTTCCTGAATTCTGACTACGGCTGCTGCTTATTTCCTGACAGTTGGTATCTTCCCAGTACACTGCTCCGGTTGTATGCCGTATGTAAGCAGGTGTGCGTTTCTGCACGATCCTTTCATAGATCGTGCAGCCGTTTCTGTTGGTAAACATTAATCATCAACTCCCCGATAGAGCAGGCCTGTTCTTCCAAGATGCCTGCGGACGATATCAGCATAAATATCTTCAAGTCCCGAAGTGCTGCCGTGAAGCTGAGCTGCAACAGCAGACAGCTGCTCGGTACCGCTCCTGAAGGTGACACTGTATTTGCCGTTAGTTTCTGACGCTATACTGCCTGCTCCCGCAAAAGCACTGCCGTCGGAAATGCCTGCATATATAAATATACATTCCGCAAGCTCGCAGCAGCAGCGCTTTACTTTATCGGAGTATTCTTCGGGAACACTATCATCGAGCCGTCCGAATGTCATAGCGGCGATACGGTCGGAGGCCTTACCGCTGTAAACAGGAAAGTCAGCCTCCGAAATCATTTTTCCGCCGTATTCGCCGGTGTAGTATCCGTAGTCAGCGTATGTCATGACTTGCCTTCGGCTTTCTTTTCCTCGGGCTTCTCTGACTTCTTATCTGTTTTTTCAGCCTTTTCGGGCTTAGCAACAGAAAATTCCAGTCCGATCGTTTTCATCGCCGATACCTCCTTATGTGGTGCTTACAGAAGCATAGATGCCCTTGACCTTGTTGTCGTATGCCTCTGAGATACCATAAGCTCGGTAGAAGAACATCCATGCATCCGAACTCTGGTTAGCTTCGGGAGTGATGATCTTGTTTACAGCGTGCTTAGTGTACTGGAGAACAGCACGAGGCTGAATTATCATGAAGTTAAGGTTTTTGCCTGTGGCCGCCTTGGTGTAGCCACCAATAGTTTCATCAGTGCTGGTGCCGCCTTCTGTGATGACCCTGCCGGAGAGAAGCGAGATTGCACTGTAGAAACGTGTCTGAGGCACCTTTATGATCTTACTGAAGCCCTTGAGCATCTCCTTGCTCTTGTATGTATCAAGGGATGTGATAGCATTATGAAGAGTAGGAGTGATATAGAGAATTCTTCCTTCACCGTCAACCTCTGCTTCGTCAAGTGCGTTGTTTGCAGTTGTGATAGCAGCGCATACATTTTCACCTGTGCTGAGTGCCTCAGACTTGGAAGTGCCCGCCTTGCCAGCATATGTTGCAAATCTCCATGCATCAAGTTCGGGAACTGCCTTAGTGCGGATGAATTCCGAAGACAGTTTGCCGAAAGCCAGACCTGCGGTCTCCTCGTCGTCCATAGCGTCAACAGTAAAGCGTCTGCCACGATCGTAGTTGTATACCTTGGTTTCCCATTCGAGACTTGCACTGCCATCGGCATAGCCTGTTGTGCGGTCGTAATCAGCAAGACCGTCCATATCCATCTTGGGTACGAGGATCTCGTTTGCGTTATTGCCCTGGCGAACAGTTGAAGCGTCTGCTTCAAGGTCACCTGTGAGGGAATACTTCTTGTAAACCTCATCGAGCAGGGCAACGTACTTGCTTATGAGTGCAAAATTGTTAGGCATTAGTTATTCCTCCTGTCATTTAAGTCCCATGACTTTTCTGATATAGTCGTCATCGGGTGATTTGGGTGTACTGCCGGGAGTGCTTCCGACAAATTCGGGCTTGGGCTTAGTATCGGCAAAAGCATCGGGGCAGCTTTCCTTCAGCTTCTTCACGATGTCCTCACCGCCGATGAGAGTACCGTCCTTGTCAAATTTCAGCTCCGCAGCAGCAAGCTGTGATTTAAGGTGCGCAGCGTAGATGTCATTGCGCATCCCCTGAGCCTGCACGAACTTGTCCAGCTTGTTGCTGTAGTCCTGTGCCTTCTGATCAGCTTCCAGCTTTTCAGCCTTCTGCTTCCAGTCCTCCGCCGATTTCTTGATACCATCGATATCCATGTCGGTGTAGGACTTGATAGTGTTGTTCGCTTCTGCAAGCTGTTTGTTCACAGCGTCGAGACTGCTCTGTAAAGCGTTGTACTCTGCTTCGGTGTAGGTTTTCGGAGCAGGTGCGCCGCCGTCAGAGGGCGCAGGAGCAGGCCCATTTGCAGTGTTGTTTGTATCTTCTACCATTGTGTGTTCCTCCTTATATCAGGGTATAAAAATAGCACTTGCGAGGGACATTTATGTCCTTGGCAAATGCTTGTAAGCGGTATTAAAGTTCGATGTGAGCCAGCTCTGCACGAAGCTCCAGTATGTGAAGATACTCGCCCATGACGCTCTGCTGTTCTTTCATCAGCCGACCGTTGTAGTAGTCTTCCTGCTTCATTGTAACTTCAATAAGATTGGACTCAACTTCCTTCTTGTTGTTATAGGCTTTCAGCTTCTCGTAGCGCTCCTTGGTCTGAGCGTACTCAGCTTTCAGTCTGTCTTTCCAGTCTTCCATTCTCCTCACCTCCTTCAAGTGGGTATAAGAAAACCGCTCATTGCTGGGCGGTTTGGTTTGATTCTTTATTATTGCCAGTTTTGATTAATTCTCCAGTGTGGGGGTCTCTTTTAGGGCGCTCCCTCTCCTTAAACACAAAAACTGTGTCTTTAGGGTAATCAGAAAACTTAGTATCACGTGGAATATTGCCTATATTCACTTCCATACTTTCACCTCACTTCAAAATAATAATCAAATCCGTATTCATTCATTAGCTTTTCAACAGCTGCCTGCTGGATTCCTTTGTCGAATTCTTCAAAAGTTATCTCGCCGTTTATAAGTTGGAGCTGCATTTCTGGCAATAATTCCTCTTCAATCTCAGTCAGCTTGACTTCGAGCAGGTCACTGTCATAAAAGAAATCAGGTAGCGGTTTATCAGTATTTCGCAGAACAAATGCGCCCTCTGAGTTGCACGCTCTAATCTCTTGCAGGTCTGTTTGAACAAGCATTTGAATATCATCAGCTGAAAATGTTGTACCGTTTGAATGATTATGGCTTAATAGCCCCCCACTCATCAAATTCATTTCTTCTACGGTAAACAAGACTTTTCGCTCGTTTCCCGATGTCTTTTGGAACGGCTTACCATTGGCAGGAATAATAAGGGCAGTTTCTATATTATCTTTGCACACTGATTCTTCAAATAATTGCAACTCTTGGCGACGAGCGGCGGAGATAAGAGAAGAACCTCTTTTGCTTGAAGAATATTTTTTCCCTGGCTTGATTACTATATTTGAATCTGCTTTATTTGATTTTATTATACCATTTCCTACTGATTTGTCAATAGATGAATTATTAACGGCTTTACGGTTCGCCCACACCGCCCTCTGTGCCGTACTTCTTCCGAAGCCGTTGACCCATACACGGGTACTGTCGGGGAGGTTGCCTGTCTGATCGAGGAAGGTGCTGAGTTCCTTTTCCGCCTTTTTCAGCTTTACGGATTCTGCGGTGAACAGCTCCTGCATCTGTTTTGCTGTTGCTTCATCGGGAGCGTTCTTCACAGCGGTATCGGCAGCGGAGACTGCTCTTTTGCGGGCACGGATATCACGTTCCAGCGCTCTCTGCATCTGATCTATCTCATACTCGGTGTACATTTTGCCGTTGTATTCGATGTTACGAGCATTCAGTTCGGCGAGGCGCTCATCTGAATAGACACGGGAGCTGATACCCTCAATGAAAGGGAACCAGTCGTGACGGCAGTTCCAGCCGCCGAAGCCGTCACCTGTGCCGTAGCCGATATCATTTGTGGTCAGTACCTTCACACCGTCGATGATCCGCCCTGCATTTGCACCCGACAGGCTGACCAGCTTTCCCTGCCATTCCGCATGAGAGGGGCGAGCGCCTGAGTGAGCAGTTATCTCCATGATATCACAGCCCATATCGCCAGCGTTTATCGCAGACAACTGCCTGACAGTCTGACCAACACCCGTGAGAACACTTCGGCGGACAGCAACATCGAGCCTGTCGCTGTGGCCTGACGGATAAAGCACCTTTGAGCCTTCATCGGCGGCAGACTGTACAGCTCTGCGGATGGCGGTGCCGTAGTCCATAGTTCCGCTTGATACTTCCATGTAAGCAAGGTCACAGGCATTGAGATAGGCTGTCTGAGCCGTGTTCGCAGTAGTGAGCGTCAGGTTGCGGAGTTCGCCTCTGCATTTGATATAGCCTGCATTGAGCGTCTGCAATGCTGCATCTGACAGCCGTATGATGCCTTCAAGCCCTGCGTCGGTGTAGTAGTGGTTATCGTTACGGATCGACTGCACACCTGCGTCCTCAAACAGCGTTCGCACCTGAGCGGCGGAAGCATCGGAATGCTGTGCTATCTCCGAGATGATATCCTCATACAGCAGACCTGCTTCCTGCAACTGTTTAGCCTGCCATGATGTTGCATCCGAGACTTTTCCCATCCGCATCATTCGTCTGACCATATCATCGATTATCGCTCTGTCAAGCTCATCGTAAAGAGTTATGAGCTGATCGCAGAGGTGATCATATTCTGATGGAGTCAGCATTGAAAAGCTCCGTTTCCGTCGGCATATATTCATTTCGGGCGGTATCCTCATCCACACCGAAATACCATGCAAGCAGTTTTTCAGGCTTCAGCTTTCCTGCCGTGACAAGCTGTAAGCGTCTGCTGAATTCCTTGTCAGTATCTTCGAGGACGCTGTCGCCCCATGTGCAGTTCAGCTCATATTCACCCGATGGAGCAAGATCATAAAGGTCTGCATATACGTCCATTGCATACACAAGCTGTTCCAGAGCGCCCTCAAGGCTTTTCTGGATGTTGCTGACATAGGTGTAGGAGCGCTGCTTTGAGGAGCGTATCTCCTCAGCAGTTTTCTCGATGTCCGCAGGCTCGGAGATCGTACCGTAAGCAAGCCCGCAGTTGAATTCTATGCGCTGCAATATGTGATTGAGGCCGTTGAACAGTGAACTGTCACGGATAGCAGGGGAGAATACCTGCATATCATCCGAAACTTTCTTATCGGAAGCATAATGCTTTCGGAAAAGCCTTTTGCTGCCGACAGGAAGGTCGATCAGCTTTCCTGTTTTCTTATCCTTTCGGAAAAGGTCTTCCGACGCATCGACAGCAAGTTCCGAGCCTTTGAACTCCCAGTTGATACGGGCCCACTGTTCGTTAGCTTCGGGGATGAGTTCGGTTGCATGAGCATATACAGAAATACCGAGAGGGGAGTCAAGGTCTACAGTGTTGCTCTGCGGAACTCTGAACACTGAAAACAGCGGTCGCTGAACATTGGCTATCGTCTGTACAGCCTGGAGCTGCTCCCAGCCAGGGACGGAAGTGAGATCTGTCTCTCTGCCGAGAACCCCGCTGTCATATGAGATGTAGGCTTTGTTCTCAACAGTGTAGGTCTTGGCCTCGCTGTCGAAAGTGTGAGTTTCCAGCCTGGTGTAGTATTTCTTTCCTATGACCTTGCGAGCCATGAATACCGCAGATGAAGCTTCTCCCGAATCGTCAAAGGCGGTCGGGACATATCGGTCAGCCCTGACCATATCCACAAGTATCTTATCGCCTGATACATAGGGCTTGAATGCCATACTGCCCAGAGCCAGAGCAGCTTCGGCACGGAATATCACAAAATAGAAAAAGGCTTTAATAAACTGTTTATTGAGATAGTCCGCACGCTGACTTCCGCTTATGGTAAGTTCAGATTCTGCTGTAACAAGGCGTACAAACTCCGAGGCGATCGCCGCAGGAAGATCGAGGCTGTAGTTTTTGTTGGCTGTACTGCCGTGATAGCGGTACATTTCAAGCCATGTGTCGATAGCCGACTGCATTTCGGGTGAAACAGGCTTTTCAGCTTCTTCCTTGCGGCTGAAAAGGTTGGCTATGAACTGAAATATATTTATAGAGCATCCTCCTCTCGTATTTCTCTGAGGATACGCCTCATGCCTGTGTGGACAAAATAGCGGATATCGTCCATAGCATGATCGTTTTCCTTTATAACAACATCATCTGTTTTTTTGCTGTCCCAGCTGTACAGTCCGAATTCACGGATACTGTCGGAGCAGGTCTCGGCGAAATGGAGATACCCTAATTGTAGAAGCGTCTGAGTATCACGTATGCCGTCGATAACATCATTGTCCGCCTTGCGGACTCTGAATGTTCCGTGTCTGCGGATACATTCGATGAAGCTGGCAGCGGACGGGTCAACGATAACGCTTCCAATGAAGTCTGTATATTCTCCGGCAAGCCGTTCAAGTTCAGCGTAATGCTCCTCATCGGTACGGGGAGAGCCGCCCTTCCTGCCGTCGTAGTAGCTTTCACGGATCCGCCATGCGTGTCCGCTGATATCCACGTACCATAACCCCATTGAAGTCGGGTTTTTTGTACCGTAGTCAATGCTGATGAACATATCGCCTGCAACAGGATCGACTGTCAGATCGCCGGCATTGAAGATATGTTCCGCACGATCGAACATTGTGTAGACAAGGCCTTCAGCAACTACCCAGTCGCCGAGGACATACCGCTGATAGAAAACTCCCGAAAAAGTTGACTCAGTTCGTCTGATCTTCTCGGGAGTCATCACTGGATTATCTTCCATGCGAAAATGTATTCGGAGAGCATTTTTCTCCTGCGCTTTCAGGATCCAGTTAGTATAGAACCAATGAGCAGGGGAGTCGGGGTTGCAGGAGAACCACAGCTTAGCTCCGCTGACTGACAGAGTTCTTGCAATAGCCTGATTGACGAAACTCTCGGGCATGAGCGCAACCTCGTCAAAGAGAACTCCTGCGAGCGTTATGCCCTGTACCAACTTATAAGACGCTTCATCCTTACCGCCGAAGACATAGAAATAATTCTCCCTGCCTGCACCGGTGACCGTGAGCCTATGCCTACCACCGCCAACGTACTTCAGCCTGAAGTAGTAGGTGATATCGGTCATCTGCGTGAGAGGAGCAATGATATTTCGTTCCACCGCCTGTACGGTATTGCCGCAGATACCGAAGTTCTCACCGTTGAAGCACTTCATAGCCCAGAGTATGAAGCTGCATGACATAGCAGCAGTCTTGCCGGAACGGACAGAGCCGTCACAGATCAGGGCGTAGCTGTCAGGAGCATAGCACCAGCGGAACACTTTTTTCTGCTTAGGTGAAAGTTTGTTGAATACCACTCTCAGTCACCACCCTCATCGGCTTCCAGAGCCTCAAAAAGAGCAGGGAGTTCTTTCTCACCCTGAGGAGAATTCTGTTCTGAGAACAGTCCGAAACGCTTGCCAAGAAGTTCAGCCGCTTTCAGCCGTTCACGCTCAGAGGGGCGCTTTTGCACATTCTGTGCCTCGGAGCAGCCGTCACCGATGCCGACGGTCACGATCTCCTCCGCATTGCTTTCGCCTCGCATAACAGATGTCAGATACTCAATGACTTCATTGGCCGTCGCCGAGCGCTCGTCATGGAGCTTCTGGAGCTGATCTTCGATATACGCTCTAACGTTAGCATAAGTTAGCAATCGTGAAGCATTGGCACGAGCCGTCTCATCCTTCTTCACATTCGGATAAGCGACCTTGTAAGCCCTTGTGGCATTAAGGTCGATGAGGTATTCGTCCGCAAAGATCTTCTGTTTTTCTGTCATAAGGGCTCACCACCTTTCCATATAACAGAAATACCCCGACTATTGCCGAGGTACTTCCGCAAGGAGTTTAATATGTCAATTCAGCCATTGGTTGCAGAGACAGGAGTCGAACCTGTTATCTCAAGGTTATGAGCCTTGCGAGCCGCCGATGCTCTACTCTGCCGGATATGGGACTGCCGCTGTTGGTTACGGTCAGAGGCAGTCCTGTAGAACAAAAGAAAGGA
>AUXO011449951.1_pt1 | contig 17555 bp, 11 predicted proteins | sample 768731 | NCBI WGS metagenome assembly AUXO01 (sample SAMN02715735, study PRJNA202380) | gut metagenome | biome: sheep rumen | host: Ovis aries | place: New Zealand: Palmerston North
AAACAGCTTTAGGAGTTTTTTCTGTTACTTTAGTTAAGAATGATGATAAAACACTTATGTATAAAGGTATGATAATAATGAATACATTAAGGATTAAGTGTTTTAATGTTTCTATAATAGTAAATAATTTAGCATTAAGTTTCATCATGATAACATTATTATATTTACTTTCATCGGCTTTAAATGTTTTGATAGTAAGTAAAACTAATAAAGGTATCATAAATAAGAAACCAGCATAAATTGATATACCACTTTCTTGTTCTAATATATTAGGTATATATAATAAGACAATTGTTAAAACAAAATTAATTAAGATTAGTTTTATTATTTTAGCTATGGAACCTAGGAAGGCAAAGATTAAGACCATAGCACTATTTTCATAAAAATCATCAGATATAAATTTACTTAGAAATTTATTCTTTTTAAAAGAATATATTGATTCATTACCTAGAGAAGTCATGTTGACTTTAAAGATATTCTTGATACTATTTATCATCAATATCACCTTTTAAGTAATCAATAATATATTCTTTATTCTTTTTCTTTTTAGGTACTAGATGTAATTTACCTTCGTTTAAGATAACAATCTCATCACATAGTTCTAGTGCTAGTTCCATGATGTGTGTTGAGAAGATTAAGATGTGATTCTTTTTTAGTTTTAGTAAGTGTTCTTTCATTTCTTCACTAGCTACGACATCTAAACTTGTTAGTGGTTCATCTAGTAGTAATACTTTGGTATTTAAGATGATATTAACTAGCATTTGGATTTTTGTTTTCATACCAAAAGAATAATCTTTTAGTAATTTATTCATATCTTTTTTATCTAGGTTCATCATGTCAAAGTATTCTTCTGGTGTTTTTAAGTCAGGAATTCTATCTTTATTGATATCAATAAAGTAAGTTAAGAATTCTTTACCTGTTAGAAATTCAGGAACAATTGGATTACTAACTGTGTAACCAATGTTATCACTTTTTAATTCTTTCTTTTTATCTTTGTCGTCTAGTAAGTAAATATCACCATTATAACTTAAGTCATCATTGATACAGTTAAATAATGTTGTTTTACCACTACCATTACGACCAAGTAAACCATAGATTTTACCTTCTTCAAAAGTAAAATCTATATTCTTTAGTACTTCATTTTTAGAGAAGTTTTTTGATAAGTTTTTAAGTTCTAGTTTCATTTTATTTTACGACCTCGTATTCTTCAAATGTACCGTCACTAGTCTTTTTCCCTTCAACTTCTAATAATTTATCTAAGATTCTATCACCTCTAGAATCAGTAAATTGATTAAATACTTGAACTAAGAAACCCTTATTATTCTTATATCCTTCTTTATTTAATACTTCTAATGCACTATCAACATAATGAGATGTTTGATCGGCAGGTATTTCAATTTTTTCGTTAGTGAAACGATGTTTGATTACAACGATTACTTTGAAACCAAAGTCATTAACAAAGTATTTACTATCTTCATTCATGTATTTCTTTAGATTTAATTTAACACTTGTATCATAACGATAGTTACGTTCATTAATTGTTTTTAAGTCTTCTAAATATTCTTTTGTTTGGAAACAATCACCAACGAATGTACATACTTTATCTGGATAGAAGTATACTTCTACTTGGTCTGCTCCAGTTATATCTTTAATTGATTCTGCAAGACGCTCTTTTTCTTTATCTAGATAGATAGTGTTAATGTAATCATCAATTACTGTATATTGATCTAATTGATAATCGACTACTGTTCCTTTAAATTCTACACCATCACTATCTTTACATTTTCTTGTTTTATATAGTTCATGAGTTATTTGTTCTTGTCTTACTTTTTTAGAACTATCATCACAAGTGAATTTTTTATCATAACGTTGTTCTAATGTTTTTTCTAAGAATTCATTTTCAGTTGCAGCTGTTACAACTGTTTGATATCTAAAGAAGTAACGATTTACTTCTGTTGGGTATTTTTTATAAACAAAGATTGGACCACCAATTATTAACGCAATGAAGGCAAGCATTATTAGTTTTTCCATAGCTTTTACTTCATCTTTTTTATTTATTAAACGATTTACTATATTAGCAAATATGTAACCTACTAAACCTAAAGCAAAACAACAGATAGCATAGTATAATGAGAATTCATTATTCTTCATTATAGCAGCATAGTAAACATATAGAATACCACCACTAAAGATACCACCTAAGAAAGAGGTTACAGGATAGATATTCTCACTCTTATCTTTAAGAGCAAGGATAATACTTAATACAGGTATTATAAGAACACCTAAGAAGAAAAGGTAGTGATTAATATTAACTGTCCCAATAAATGTTATACCAATAATTACAGCATTAATAAGTGCTAGAATTAGTGTTTTATTATTATGAGCAGAAGCCTCTTGTCTATTTTGTTCTTCAATAACATTTTGTTCTTCAGCTTCTTTCTTAGCTTGTTCTTCTTTGGCTAAGTTATCGTAATACTTTTGAGGTATTTCGATTTGATCAGGGGCTTTACTTTCTTCTTTAGTCATAGGAAGATCAGGTGTTACATTACTCTCTTCCACTTGATTTAAAGTTTTTTCTTCTACTTCGTTATTAAGTTTTTCTTCTGGATTAGTATTCATATTATCACCTATTATTAATTATAACATAAGAGGCATAAAAAAAGATAGTTTTTAACTATCTTTCTATATCGATTAAACAATCATGTCCATTAAGGTCATAATTATCTTTTAAACCATCTTTTTTAGTGATATCAAGTGATAATGTTTCATGTTTGATATATTCACTAAATTCTTCAATACATTTATCCATATCTTCATCAGAAGAATAATATAAATGAATACGATCTTCAACATTGAAGTCTTTTGTTTTTCTTAATTGTTGAACTTTAGATACAAGTTCTCTTGCTAAACCTTCTCTAATTAAGTCTTCTGTTAGTTCAGTATTTAAGATAACAAAGTTATTGTTTTCCATACCAACATCGAAGCCTTCTTTAGAAGATATTCTAACTTCAACCATGTCTTTAGTTATTTCTTTTTCTTCATCACCTAAAGTCATTGTGATTGTTCCGTTATCAGATAATTTAACAACTTCTTCTTCAGATAATGATTCTAGTTTAGTTTGGAATTCTTTTACTAATGAACCAAGTTCTTTACCAACTACTTTGAAGTTAGGTTTTACAGACATGTTCATGTATTCATGTAAGTCTTTAACAAATTTAACTTCTTTGATATTTAATTCTTCTTTGATTAATGGTACTAAGTCACTTATTAGTTTTTCATTTTTACCATCTAGTAATGCTTCACTTAATGGTTGTCTAACTTTGATCTTAGTTTCTTCTCTTACATAACGACCTACTGAGATTAAACTTCTTACTAAGTCCATTCTTTCTTCAATATGATCATTAATTAAGTCTTCATTAGATACTGGATAGTCAGCTAAGTGAACTGATTTTTCACCAGTTAAGTTTTGATAGATTTCTTCAGTTGTATATGGGATTATTGGAGCACATAAACGGCATAAACCTTCTAGTACTTCATAAGTTGTTTTATATACAGCTTTTTTAGAGTTATCAAATTCTGAAGACCAGAAACGATCTCTATTTCTTCTGATGTACCAGTTAGATAAGTCATCTGATACAAATGATGTAATATTCTTAACTACTTCATTTAAATCATAATGATTAAATGATTCAGTTACTTCTTTTACTAAACGATTATATTTAGATAATAACCATTTATCGATTTCTTCTCTATCTTCATATTTAATATCACATTTAGCAATATCAATATTATCGATATTAGCATATGTTTGGAAGAATGAATATGTATTCTTGAATGGGTTAAAGAATTTACTATGTACTTCTTTAACGCCTGTCTCAGAGAACTTAAGTGGTGTCCATACTGGAGATACATATAACATGTACCATCTGATATTATCAGCACCATAAGTAGTCATCATATCTACTGGGTCAACAATGTTACCTAGTGATTTAGACATCTTTTTACCATTTTCATCTAACATCATGTCATTTACAACAACATTCTTAAATGATGATTTACCACTTATTAATGTTGAAATAACAAGTAATGTATAGAACCAACCACGAGTTTGGTCAACACCTTCAGCGATAAAGTCTGCTGGGAAGTGTTTTTCAAACCATTCTTTGTTTTCGAATGGATAATGACATTGAGCATATGGCATTGCACCTGAGTCAAACCATACGTCGATAACGTCTTGAACACGATGCATTTTGTTGCCTGTTTTAGGGTTAGTAAGAGTTATGTTATCAACATAAGGACGGTGTAAGTCGATATCTTCGAATTTTAAGTCTTGGTCTGCTCTTTCGATTAATTCTTCACGAGAACCAATAACTTCAAATTCGCCGGTTACGTCATCTACCCAGAATGGTAGTGGGCAACCCCAATAACGATTACGTGAGATACCCCAGTCAACCATATTCTCTAACCAGTTACCAAAACGTTTTTCACCAACATATGATGGATACCAATTAATCTTGTTGTTTTCAGCAATGATTTTATCTTTGTAATCAGTTGTTTTGATGTACCATGCTGGTTTAGCATAGTAGATTAATGGTGATTTACATCTCCAGCAATGTGGATAGTCATGTTCTATTTTTATCTTTTTAAATAATTTATCATTTTCTTTTAAGTATGTTACAATTTCAATTTCTAGATCTTTATCAGTTACTAGACGACCTTCCCAAGGACCTACAGTATATTTACCAGCTAGATCAACATTTTGAGTCCAACCGATACCATTTTCACGACATACTCTATTATCGTCTTCACCATAAGCAGGAGCAATGTGAACGATACCTGTACCATCTTCACTAGTAACATATGAGTCAGCTATTACTTCGAAAGATTTACCATCTTCTACTTTAGCGAATGGTAAGAATTGTTCATATTTAATACCAACTAAATCTTTACCTTTACATGTTTCTAGAACTTTATAATCTTCACCTAGAACTTTATCAGCTAAGTCTTTGCAAAGAATGAATTTATATCCTTTTGAATCTACTTTGATATATTCATAATCAGGATTTACACAAGCTGCAACATTATCCATTAGTGTCCATGGTGTAGTTGTCCATACTAGTAAGTATTCATCTTTATCAACGATTTTAAATGGAACGATTACAGTGTTAACTGAATCTACTTGGTAACCTTGATCTACTTCAAATTTAGCAAGTTCTGTTCCACAACGAGGACAATATGGAAGAATTTTATTACTATGATAGATTAAGCCTTTTTTATGAAGTTCTTTTAGTAAATACCATTCTGTTTCATGATAATCATTAACACAAGTGATATATGGATTTTCTTGATCGATGAATTGACCCATCATATCAGTTACTTTATTTACTTCATCAATATTTAGAGCTGTATTCTTTTTACATTCTTCGACAAATTTATCAATACCCATAGCTTCGATATCTTTTTTACCATTGATTCCTAGTTTCTTTTCGACATTGAATTCAATTGGTAAACCATTACAGTCTAAACCTATCTTACGATCTACTTTGTAACCTTGCATTACTTTGTATTTACAGAATGAATCTTTGATTGTTTTAGCAAATACATGGTGAATACCAGGTTTAGCATTAGCGTAAATTGGGCCATCATAGAATACCCAGTTTTCATGACCTTCACGATTAACATTAGATTGTTCTAAGATATTCTCTTTCTTCCATCCTTTTAAGATTGAAGCTTCAACTTCAGCTGTTGGACGTTTGTCTAACTCTTTAAATTTCATTTTTATTCCTCCTTATTATAAATAAAAAAAGTATTCATAATTTAAGGGTGAAGATAAACTCCATGGTACCACCTTAATTTATGAATACTTTATTCATACACTTTAACTCTTAACGCGAGTAACGTTTATTTTTACTACTTTCAAAATAACACATCAGAAGTGATCTTTAAGTATCTTTCCTTAATTATTCTTTCACCAATATGAATAACTCTCTGGTAAGTATTTAATACTTAACGTCTTCATCAATTGCTTTCTTAAAGTATTATATTATTTAGTTTTTATAATGTCAATTATTTTAACTTATGGTATAATTTATTTAATAATAAAGGAGTTGTAAAGTTTATGGATGAAACTATATTCCGTGAATATGATATAAGAGGTGTATACCCTACGCAAATTAATGAGGATGCAGCTTATAAGATTGGTAGAAGTTACGGTTCTTATATTCAAGAAAAATTAAAAAGAAATATTTGTGGTACTGGCCATGATAATAGATTATCAAGTCCTAGTTTAAGTAAGAGTTTAATTAAAGGTATTCTTGATTCTGGTTGTAATGTAATAGATTTTGGTTTATGTACAACACCAATGTATTACTTTGGTTGTATGAAAACGAATGTTATTATTGGTATTATGGTTACAGCAAGTCATAACCCTAAAGATGATAATGGTTTTAAGTTTAGTTTTGATTCTTTAGGTAATGCTCGTGGTGAACAAGTTTATGATTTTAGAGATTATACTTTAAGAGGTAAATTCTTAACTGGTGAAGGTACACTAACACAATTTGATACAAGAGAATACTATGAAAGTTATATTAAAGACTCTATTGATATGGGTGATAAGAAACTTAAAGTTGTTCTAGATTGTGGTAATGGTACAACATCTATTATTGCTGAAGAAGTTTATAAGATGTTCCCTAACTTAGATATTACAATGATATGTGATAAATCAGATGGTTCATTCCCTAACCACCATCCAGATCCTATTGTTATTGAAAATGATAAGATGTTAATGGATAAGGTTAAAGAAGTTAAAGCTGATATTGGTATTGGTTTTGATGGTGATGGTGACCGTGTTGGTTTTATTGATGAAAAAGGAAACTTTGTTTCAGCTGATAAAGCAATGATTATCTTTATTAGAGCAATTAATGATTTAGTTAAGAATAAGAGTTATTTATATGATGTTAAGTGTTCTAAAGCTTTAGATGATGAAATAAGAAAACTTGGTGGTACACCAGTATGTTTTAGAACTGGTAACTCATATACAAGAGCTGAAGTTAATAAGAACCAATATCCTTTTGGTGGTGAATATAGTGGTCATATGTATTTTACTGATAGATGGCCAGGTATAGATTCAGGATTATATAATGGACTTAGAATGTTAGAAATACTAAGTAAGAGTGATAAATCATTTAGTGCTCAATTAGAAGATATTAATAAGTACTACTCTACTCCTGAAATTAAAGTTAAAGTAGATGATACAATTAAGTTTGAAGTTGTTAACGATGTTAAGAATTATGTTAAAGAACATAATTACGACTTTATTGATATCGATGGTGTTAGAGTAATATTTGCTGATGGTTGGGCATTAGTTAGAGCATCTAACACAGGACCAAATTTAACTTTAAGATTTGAATCACAAACACATGAAGGTTTAGAAAAAATTAAAAATGAATTCCAAGGTCTTATTAATAATTTAATTATTAAGAAGAGTTAAAAAAAAGAAGATTTTAATCTTCTTTTTTCTTTGGTAAAGTTAATGTATTTAAGTCATTATATTTTTCTTCAAACACACGCATGAATTCATCTATTTCATCATTAGTTGTATAGTATGAAATACTTATTCTTAATGTATGAAGAGAACGTTGTTTATCGTTATATAAAGACATTACGGCTGTACTCATGTTACCACTAGAACAAGCTGTATTTGTTGAAACATATATTTCTTCATCTTCTAAAGCATGAACGAAAGTTTCAGGACGAATGTTCATTAGACTTATATTTAAGATGTGTGGTATTGAGTAAGATGTTTGATTTATTTTGATATCTGGGAATTTTCTAAAGAATGTTATTAGTTTCTTATTTAATTCAGATACTTTTTGTTCTCTATTTTCTAAATCACTAAGAGCTATTCTTAGAGCTTTAGATAATGATACGATTAGTGGTAAAGCAGGTGTTCCACTTCTTAAATCGTTATATTTAGTTGTTCCATGAATAAGTGGTGTCATATGAATGTCTTTAGCTTTATATAAGACACCTATTCCCTTTGGAGCATAGATTTTATGACCACTAAATGATGCTAAATCAATGTCATGGAAGTTAATAGGTACTTTACCTATTGCTTGTGTTATATCTGAGTGAAATATAGTATTAGGGTTTTCTTTATGAATGATTTGTCTAAGTGTTTTAAGTGGTTCTCTTGTACCTATTTCACTATTTACTGCACATATACTAACAAGGATTGTATCTTTTCTAATTAATCTTTTTAAGTCTTCAAAATCAACTATTCCTTCTGGACTAGTTTTAACATAACTTATTTCAAATCCTTGTGTTTCTAAGAATTCACAAATTTTATAGATAGATGGATGTTCCATCTCTGATGTGATAATATGTTTACCAAATTTTTGATATGAAAGAGCTATACCTTTTAGAGCTGTATTATTAGATTCTGTTGCTCCACTTGTTATTATTACTTCTTCTTCACTGATACCTAAAAGATCAGCTATTTGCTTAGTAGCACTATTAAGTAATACTTTAGATTGTACTCCTAGGGCATGGATGGAATTTGCATTTCCAATATAATCATTAGTAGCTTTTATATAACTATTAAGTACATCTTTATTAACAGGTGTAGTTGCGGAATAGTCTAAATATATCATGTTTATCACCTATTATTAATTATAATATATCGGTTAGTTTTAGACAATAAAAAAGCTGTTATTTTTTAACAGCTTCTAGTAGTTTATTATAGATACCAGGTTCTATTTCTTCAATAGCTCTGATTGTTGTTTCTAGTGATTTATTATATTCACCACGATTAAATAATTCTTCTGCTCTAGTTAATTCAATATCTAGATTATTATTAAGTGGGCGATATCTATTACCATAGATAATAGATGTTTCAACCATCATAGCTGTTTTAACTAATTCATTAGCAGTATTAAGTACTTTTAATGATAAGTCACGAGCTGTATCTAATCTGATATTAAGAGTTTTAATAGAGATTGGTTTTTTATTTAATTCATCAACCATGTAATCAATAGCTACGTTTGCTTCTTCAAGTTCAACATAATATGTATTAGGTATTTCAGGGAACTTGTAATCATTAATACGATCTTTAGCTTTTAAGATGATGTATTTAATGTAGTTAAGTTCTTCTCTTGCACGACGTTCATCATCTTCTAATGTACCTAATGATTTGTAAGCTAGTTTGAATTTTTCTTCTGTATTAGATAAGTCATTACTTAGTTTATTAGTTTCTCTAACTAATCTTGAGTAAGCAAATGATTTATTACGATAAGCATCAATTATTTCGTTGTATACTTTTTTTATTTCTTTGATTTCTGTTCTAATTACTTCTACTACTTTAACATCTTCATCTGATAAGTCATATGAGTATTTGATAGTATCTAGTTTACGATATAGAGCATTGTTATCTTTTTCTACTTTGTTAGCTCTAACAAGTAAAGATCTAGTTTGATCTTCGAATTTTGTTTTAGCTTCTTTTTCGAAATCAAATTCGCTATAGATTTTATCAAAGTAATCATTAATTGTTTTTAATTCTAAGATAGAATCTTTAACATTTAAGACATTTAATCTTGATAAGACATCTTGTAATTTTTTATTTGTTTCTTCAATATTGTAATCAAGATTTAAGTAATCTAGATTAAATCCTTCTTTAGATAGTTTATCTTGATTCTTTTTAAGATCAGCCATCTTGTTAGGAATTAATGTTTTAGCTAGTAATAAGATATTAGGAGCATCATGAACAACTACTTCTAAGTTACCTATTAGATCATCAATACCTTTAACAATCTTATTAACTTCTTCATATTCATTTTCTTCCATTGCATCTTCAAAAGCAACGAATAGTTTATCAACGTTTTCAAATTGTAGTTCAAGTGGTGCACATACTTCTTTGTAATCGTTTTTATTCTTATTGTATGTAGATACTACTTGACGATATTTAGATTTAAGTTTAGTGATTGTTTCTCTATTTCTTTCTTCACTAGTAGTTATTTCTTTGATTTCGTCTAGTAAGAAATTAGAACGAGATTTTAGATAGTAGATTTCTAGTTCTACTTCATCTAAACGAGTATCTAGTTTTTTGAATTCTTTTTCATTAAATAAGTCTTCTATTTCAATTAGTTCATCTGTTATTTTAGGGATTTCTTCTTCTTTTAGTTGTTTAAAACGGGCTTCCCATTCATCTACTGCTTGACGTAGTTTTTCTGTGTTAACAAGTTGATCTATTTTATTTAATTCAGATAATAATTGACTAGATATTATTAGGTTCTTTTCTCTTTCTAAGTCAGTTATTTGTTTTTGATAATATTTTTTCTCTTTGTTAGATAGAATATTTAGAACAATTATAAGAATTAAAACACTTACTATGTAGTAAGTTACACCAGCAACTATGTAAGCCGTTTGACTCATAACGTATTCCTCCTATTCTATTAATATATATTAATAATATCACAAGTTATTATTAAATAGTACTTATAACCATTTTATAGTGTTAAATCATTTGACAATTTACATATTTATTGTATAATTTAAAGTGCGATGTAATTTGGCAGCGTTATAAGGAATTTAATGTGTTTGTTACCTATTAAGGTAGATGAGTATCTATCTGCCATAGAAAAAATTTTAAACAAACTCCCTAAATATACCTGTAACAGTCTTTTATATCAAAAATTTAAGAAAGGAGATTATTTATGGCTAGATACACTGGTTCTGTTTACAAAGTATCACGTCGTTTAGGTTTCTCTACTTTAGAAAATGGTAAAGAACTTGCTAAACGTCCTTACGCTCCTGGTGCTCATGGAAATGACAAAAGACGTAAGTTAAGTGAATATGGTGAACAACTTGCTGAAAAGCAAAAAATCAGAATGATGTATGGTTTAAATGAAAAACAATTCCATAAGTTATTCGATAGAGCTTCTAAAATGGAAGGTCCTGCTGGTACTAACCTATTAATTCTACTTGAATCTAGATTAGATAACTTAGTTTATCGTTTAGGTTTAGCTAGAACTCGTAGAGCTGCTAGACAAGTTGTTAACCATGGACATATTACTGTAAATGGTGTTAAAACAGATATTCCTTCATTTGAATGTAAACCTGGAGATGTTATTAGTGTTAAAGAACAATCTTTAGATCACAAAGCTATTAAAGAAGCTGTTGAAGCTACTTTAAAAACTCCAGCTTATGTTGAATTTGATAAGAATAAGTTAAGTGGTAAATTTGTTAGAATTCCTGACAGATCTGAACTTAACCAAGAAGTTAATGAAACTCTTGTTGTTGAATACTACAATAGATAATAAAAAAAAGAGATTATTTAATCTCTTTTTTCTTTTGGTAAAACTTTTAGAACAGAACACTCTGATAAGTCGAAACGACTTATTAGTTCTTCTAGTCTTTCTTTAGTTACATCATTATGAATATCATAAGCATCATTTATGATACGACCATATCTCATCAAGTCATATGTTATATGGTTACCGATTTCACTTTGATCAAAACCAGTTATCATTGATGAGACATTATCATGTTTATATGATAATAGTGATCTTTCATCTATTTCTAAGTTATGAATCTTCTCTTTTATCTTTTCAATAGCTAAGTCTGGTTGTAAAGCTTCAGCTGAAACGTATAAACAAACATAATCATCAAATTCTTCAACGGTACCATAAATACTTTTAACTATTTTATCTTTCTTTAAGTTATAGTTAAATTCTGTTTGGTTATTGAAGTTTTGATTCATGATTATGTAGACATAATGATCTTGTTCATATTTAGATAGGTCTTTAAATAATGTACGAGGCATTTTGTAAGCAATATCAATACGAGGGATTGCTACATTTTCATAGATTGTTACTTCTTTTTGATTTACTTCTTTTGGTTCTTTTGGACTTATTATTTCTGGTTTAATCCATTTATCATATTTGAATTCTTTAAATTTATTTTTAATTATTTCAATTACTTTAGTTGGATCAACATTACCATTAACAACCATGACCATGTTTTCTGGATGATAGAATGTTTTATGAACGAATTCTAGATCTTCAGCTGTTATTTTATTAATATCCTCTTCTTCACCTAGGACAGTATATTTTTCATGGTCTTCTTTTAATAATGCATTCATAAATGAATAGTATTCATTTCGATCAATATTATTCTTACTTCTTTGAATTTCTTGAGCAATGATACCTCTTTCTTTGTCTGTTAGTTTGTCAGTAAAGTATGGTGTCATTACGTATTCAATTAAGTATTCGATATTTTCTCTTAAGTGTGTTAAAGATGTTATATGAAAACTAGTAAATTCTTGATTAGTATAAGCATTAACATTTACTGTATGAATCTTTTCAAACATGTCTTCAGCTTTTTTACCACCTGGCATGTTAAAGTTTGTGTGTTCTAGATAGTGAGCAATACCTTGAGGTACAGTATATGTTTTTCCATTTAGTTTAAAAACAGTATCCTTACCACCATAGTTAACAGTTAAAGCTGCTCTAAAGACTTTGTGATCTTTATTAACATGAATGTAAACATTTAAACCATTATCTAATACTTCATGATAGATAGTTTCATCAATTTTATTTATACTAATTTTTTCCACTATTATCATCTCCTTTAAGCAAGAATACAGTATTAAGTTTTAAGTGTTTACCAAACTCTACTAAGTCTTCTACTGTAACTGATTTAAATAATTCGATTCTTTCGTTGATATCTGGTTCACCAGTAAAATTATGATAGAAGTTATAGTAAATGATATTACCTATTTCTTGTTTTGTTTCTTTTAAGATATCAACACGTGTTTTAATAGCGTTGTTGATTTCTTTTTTAGTTATTTTACCTTCATTCATTTTTTCAATTTCTTTATTAACTAGTTTTACTACTTTCTTTTTAGAACCATTAATACCAGCTGCAAAAGATAGTAAGTGATCATCAATGGAAACCATTGAACGACACGCATAACATAATGAGTTCTTTTCTCTAATTGATATGAATAAACGAGATTTTAAACCATTGTCACCTAAGATGGTATTATAGATAAGCGGAACAACATATCTCATTTTAGGATTTTTATATTCCATATCAATATTAAAGATCATACGAATATTTTGTTGTAGGTAGTCACCTACTTCTTCTTTATCTAGTACTTCATCACGTACTTTGTTAAAGTATTCTAGTTTTTTATCATAGTTATGTTTTTTGAATTTAAAGTTTTTAGAAATGAAGTTAGCTATTTGTTTTGTGTTAACGTTACCAACAACATAAGCTGTAGCTTCATATTCTTCAAACATTCTACTATATTCATTAATTAAGTCTTCTTGCGTAACATTCATTATTTCTTCTTCTGTTATAGTATACGAAGATAAGCTATCTTTATCCATAGCTTCTAAAGCTTTTTTACGACATAGATAAGCAGGATCTTCGATATCTTGACGAATGTTATTAATAACTCTTGTTTTTATTACTTCTAAGTATTCTTCATTAAATTTGTTATTTTTGATATTAGGGTTATAGATAACATCTTTGAATAGATTTAGAAGTTTTCTTAAGTAACCTGGTTCACAGTATTTAGGATTTAAGAAATTAAGTGTTAATTGATCAACAGACATTTCACCAACTCTATTACCTCTTATACCAATACTAGGACTATAAAGAATACCTAGTTCTTTTACAAATTCTTCATGTTTTAGTTTTTTAGTTGAATATAAGAGTAAGTTACGTAGTAATAATGATACTGCTGCTCTTTCTTTTTTGTAAGGTCTTGTTAAGTAGATTCTTATTGTACTATGTTTATACTTTCTTAATTTATAAGTATGTATTTGATAGTTATCTGCTTCGTAGATTATTTCTTTCATAATAACCCTCCTTTTGTATGTATGTATTATAGCATTAAAAAAGAAGATTTAATCTTCTTTTTATTTAAATTTGTAATTTATTGGTGGATTACTAAGTCTTTTTATTTGTTCACTTATTTTTAATGATTTACCACCAGTGTAACGATATAAGTCACCATACATCTTTGATGAGTTAAAATCTTTTAAGTAATATAGTAAGTTATCATTAATATAAGTATATGAATAAATATCTTTAGCTATTTGTTTTGGTTTAGAACCATTCTTACTAAGCATTAGTTTTCCACTTAAAGATTCATAATCTGTTAGATAGTAGAATTCTTTACCAGTTATATTAACTGTTATATCTGGTGCATATACATCTGTATCTACTTTCTTAGCTTTAGTACCTTTAATATAGTATAGTGTGCCAGTTGATGAATTATCTTCACAATCACTTACGGCTAGAACACCATCTTTAGTTACAGTTAAGTTAGAGTAAGTATTTTCTAATAACTTTTGAGGTTTTTTAGCTTTACTACCAGATATTTTTACAACATATAAGTCACCATTATTATCAACATAATAAACATAGTTATTTCTAATAATTGGTGTTAGGATTTTATCTGATGTTGTTACTTTAACACTATCTTTACCTAATTTATCATAGTATAAAGTATAAGTATTATCTTCTTTAGTTGTATATGTTATGTAATCTTGATCTTCATATTTTTGGAATAATGTTATATCAGAATCAATCTTAGTATTTTTATTACCTTTTAAGTAATATAGTTCACGATCTAGATTACGATAAACAATGTTACTACATTTATCATTTGTACATGAATATAAGTAAACATCTTTTTTAATCTTTTCATATTTTTTATTACTTATTTTGTAACGATATAATTCGTTATTTTTATTTATATAGATAACATATTTACCATCTTTAGTAATAGTAGCTTGACTATGATATTTAGATGATATTTCGATACGTTTATCTTTTTTATAGTTTAATTCTTTTAAGTAAAGAACGGAATCTTTTGAATATAAAACATATTTATCACTATAACTTAGTAATGAATCGATATCATCTTCTATTTTCTCTGCATCACCTTTGAAATGATATGAATATAAGTTATCATTAGTATCTGTTGCAACAACATATTCATCTTCAGGTGTGAAGAAGTATGTATCAATATTACTTACTAGTTTAGTAGTTTCATCACCATCTTTTTGGTCATATAGATATAATGAGTTATTCTTTTTGAATAAGATATAACGAGCTGTTTTATTAGCATATTTAACACCAGAAGTTAAATCACTAGATGATAGTTTAGTACCCTTTTCTAATGATTTGTTATTCTTTTCTAGTAAGATTAAGTCAGTATCATCATTATTAACAACAATTGCGTAATCAATTTGTTTGTTAACACCTTTTATCATTATAGCTAATACGACGAAAACAGCTACAATGATAAAGATACCTATTTGATAACCTTTGAAACGACCATAGTCTTTTTTTAGGAATGATTTGATATTCTTTTTGATAGTTGTAAATAGTTCTTTAAATGCTTTTGTATTTATTTTAAACTTTGCCATTTTTATTCGCCTCTATTTTGCTATATGATTATATTCTGTAACGATGAAGTCATCTGTCATACCAGCAATATAATCGATTACTTTTCTTATATTATTTGTTTTATTTAAATAGATTTCAGACATATCATTTAAGTATAGTGTGTAGATATGACTCTTTCTATTTTCTTTACTTAGTTGTTCTAAGTTATATTCAAAGACTGTTTTAAATATTTTTTTATACATTTGAATATCTTGTTCTGTATTAGCTTTAGAATAAATATATTCATAATTGAATTTTTTTAGTTCTACTAATGCTTTAAAGATATTATCACTCATTTTGATATATGGTTTACCTAAGCTATTAGATACGATATCATTAATGATTGTATTTATTATTTCACTATTAGAAGTACCTAATGTTTTTCTTACATTAGCAGGTATTTCTTCTTTTTTTATTAAATGCATTCTAATAGCATCTTCAACATCTTTACCAATATAAGCGATGATGTCTGATACTCTTACAACACATCCTTCTAATGTCATAGGAACTAGTTTAGTAACAGCACTTTTATCAATATAAGTTTTTTTGTATTCTTTTATAAAATCAAATTTTGTTTTTTCTTTAGGACGATATTCTTTAAGTTCTAGTTCACCATTATGACACATGATGGCATCAAGGACTTGAAGAGTTATGTTAGCACCTTTACCACCATTTTCTAGATTAGTTAAGATACGAACACTTTGAACGTTATGATTAAAATATCCTTCACCATATTCAAGTGATAAGTCATTAAGAATTTTTTCTCCTAAGTGACCAAAAGGAACGTGACCTAAGTCATGACCAAGAGCAGCAGCTTCAATTAAGTCTTCGTTTAAGCAAAGTGCTCTACCAATAGTACGTCCTATTTTACTAACCATTTGAACATGAGTCATTCGTTTAGAGATATTATCGTTTTCATTAAAACTGAATACCTGTGTTTTATCCATATAACGCATATAAGATAAGGTATATATTACACGATCAATATCTCGATAGAATGGTGTTCTAAAATCGTTATCATCCTCTTCTTTTTTTAATCTAAAAGCTTGATCATCAGGACATGCATATGGGCTTAAGTTTAAGTTTTTTCTAGTCATGTTTTGTTTTACTGTTATTAAATCCATAGAAATCCTCCTTAATTATATTATAACATAAAAAAGATAACGTTGTCGTTATCTTATTATTATCGTTATATCACTCATTGGATATGTGATACATGGATGAATTATGTTGTATTCTTTTTGTGCTTTAGTACGGTGATCTTTGATTATTTTTACTTCACCTTTTAATAGTTCTGTCTTACATAAACCACATGTACCATCATGACATGAAGATGGAATATAAATACCAGCTTCTTCAAGAGATGTAACAATTGTTTTGTTAGAGTAACAGTCAGCTGTAAATTTTTCGTTATTGATAACAACTGTCATGACGAACTTTAAGTCTTGTGCACTTTGATATTCTGGTAAGACAGGCATGTATCTAATATATTTACGAGGTAACTTTAATTCTTCTAAAACATTATTAAAATACTTTAATTGTTTTTCTTCAGTAGCTATAAAGATTGATGATGGACGAGACATGAAACTACGTAAGTAGTTTGTATCAATGAAACCATTTAGGTAACCTGGTTTTTGTTCAGCAGATAAGATATAGTTAACATTGATATGTTCATTTGTTGTTAGATCATTTAGTTCTCGTTCTAATAGTATTTCATCATATTTATGTGCTAGATAGAAGATTGTTAAATCATATGTATCGATACCATCATCGATAGCTTTAGCCATAGAGATTGCTGGTAAGATACCATTATTATCAGCAATTAATAAGACATTATTTTCATCTCTTACCATGTTATAACCAAAGTGGTTAATTGGATGACTAGATATGAAAATATCACCTATCTTCATTTCATCAAAGATGTAATGAGACATTTTATCTTCAAGATTATCAAAGACACCTATTTCATAGATACCTTTATTAGCATCTTTAGATGTACTATATAAGAAGAAGTTTCTTGTGTAGTAACCGTTCTCTATTTTAACTGTAATAGTTAAGTATGAACCACCTCTAAATGGTGCTAGAGATGATTGGTT
>AUXO016551464.1_pt1 | contig 17552 bp, 21 predicted proteins | sample 768731 | NCBI WGS metagenome assembly AUXO01 (sample SAMN02715735, study PRJNA202380) | gut metagenome | biome: sheep rumen | host: Ovis aries | place: New Zealand: Palmerston North
TGCTTTAGCAAGTTTAAATATATCATACTTACTAAATAGAACAGGAGTAACTTTATTTACCCTTTCATCTGTACACTGAGCACTTAATAAAACGGCAATTAACAACTCATAATCTTTATTATAGTTAAGAGGACAATATACATCAGGTACCATCTTATCTAAGTATTCAACTATAGTATTAGTCTTCATCTTCTACCCAATTATAATCAAATAATTCTTTACTTTCTTTTTTAGAAGCATATTCAATAAATCCTTTATGAATATCATCAACAGACTTATAACCTTCTTCTTTCCAATTATAAAGAATAGTTTCTATATATTTTAAAGATCTAGCATTATTATATATTGCTTCTCTTAGGGCTTCTTTAATCATCTCAGGATCAAACTCTTTAACCCATCTATTAATTATTTCATATTCCATGGAACTAAGTGTTCTACCAAATTCACTTTCAATTAAGCCAAATAAATCAAGAGTTGATTTCTTTTTTAAATTAGTAGTTATATCTTGAGTAACACTTTCAATTAAACTATCAAGAGATATTACCTCTTCTAATTTTCCATCTTTATTTTTACTTAAAGATACCTCAAGTAAATTAAGACTAGTAAGTTTTTCAAATGATTTTAATATTTCTTCTTCGCTTAAATATGTAGTATCTTTAATATTTTCTATATCCAAAACTGGAACTTCTTGATTAGATAAATAAATTAATAAAATAGTATCACTTAAACTTAATTCAAGTTCATGTGCAACTTTTAAAACAAAGTTTTTAACAATAAAGTCTTTTTGTTTTAAAGTCTTAAATACTACTTCATTCATTCTAATCACTTCCAATTCTCTATAATATATTTTTTTATTTCTTCTTCCTCGTTTTTAATATCTCCATTCAAGATATTTAATTCAACATCTTGAAGTATTTGTTTTATTTTTATACCTGGTTCTATATGTAATAAATCCATTATATCATTTCCCGTTATATTTATGTCATTTTTTGTATAAATTGGCATATCTTTATAAACATTTGATATTTGTGCTTCACTTATGCCCAATATTTCTCCTGCAATAATACAAGGATATAATCCATATTGATATAAAACAATATTATCAACTATACCATATTCTAGTATTTTCTTAATACATTCAATTAAGGTTTTTTCTTGATTACTAAAGTTATAACCAGTTGACTCTATTTGAGCCCACATTCCCTCACTACTAATAGTATATTTAACATCATCATATTTTAAAGATAATACTTTATCTAATGATAACTCCTTAATTAAATCCAATCCTTTTATTTTATTAGAACACTTAAATATCTTATCTAGTTCCATCTTTTTTCTATCACTAGAAATAGTATTTATTAAACTACTATTTAACTTAATAAAATCTAATAGATTATCTTCTATTTTAAAATCTAATATAGTTGCAAATCTTACTGCTCTAAGTATTCTAAGAGGATCCTCAATCATTTTATCACTTATATTACCAATACATCTAATAATTTTATTATCTATATCACTTTTTCCATTAAAAGGATCATATATTTCACCATTAATATCCATATACATAGCATTAACAGTAAAGTCTCTTCTTATCTTATCTTTTTCAATATCTTTAATAAACTTATAATCTGTTGGTTTTCTATTTTCAAATAAGTACTCTTCTCTATAAGGCATAATATCATAATTATATAAAGAATCTTTTATAGAAAATCTACCATAATTATCCATACTAGAAGTTATATTATATATTTCTTTTATAGTATTTGGATCTGCATTAGTTGCTATATCAACATCATATGTATTAATACCTAAAAGATAATCTCTTACATACCCACCTACTACGTATGCATCATACCCTTTATCAACTAATTTTTTTAATATATTTGCTATCTTATTATTCACAAACCTCACCATATAAATTATATCATTTAAAACAGTTAAAAATATATCAAATAATATTCTTTTAACATCTATTTGATACAAATAAAAAAATAGTCATAAAGACTATCTTTTAATACCTTTTAACTCAGTTGGAAGTTTTGATTTTAACTCTTCAATCTTTTTCTCGTCATATTTAATATCATTACGAGCATCAGTTAAAGCTTCACCTTTTAAACCATTTTCAATTTGAGTATTAAGATAATTAATATCTTCTGTATACTCTTTAATTAATGTTAGTCTTTCTTCGTTAGTTAATTTTTCTTCATCTTTATATCTTATATCATCTGCCATATCATTACCTCTTAAACACATTTTAACATAATTTATTTTTATAGTTAAATTTTTTTATCACTTAATTGATAGAAAACTTAAATTACTATATACTTATTCTAGGTGATAATAATGGATATAGTTAATACTATTTATATAGTAATATCAATTCTTTCAATATTTTTATATGTAATGAGTGTTCAATTTAAAAAGAAAAGAAATATTCTCATAACTCAAATTGGTGCATCTCTTTGTTACTTAACAGTGTATGTTATTAAAGGTGCTTGGTCAGGTGTAGCAATTGAAGCACTAGAAGAACTTAAAGACATTGTATTTATTAAATTAGAAAAACACGGAAAGAAAATACCTAGTATAGTTTTATTTTTATTCTTACTATCTTTAGTAGTTGTATCAATAATATTCTACGATGGACCTTTTTCTTTATTACCTCTTGTAATTAACTTACTACTATTTACTTCAACATACTTTAAAAATCCAATTTATATTCGTGTAGCTATGTTAATAGCAGGAATTATGTGGGGTATTTATAACTTCTGGTTAGAAGCTTATATAATACTAATTGGTAATGTACTTGAAGTAGTATCTGCAAGTATTTCTATTGTTAGATTTGGAAAAGCAGAAACAAAAAAGAAAAAGAAAACAAAAAAAAGACGTTAACACGTCTTTTTATTTGTCGTAATTTTCTAAGAATGATGTATATACTCCATCTTTCTTAATACCAAGTACACAGTTTAAATTAACATTATCCATAGCTTTAAATATATTTTCATCAATATTAGGATTAATCTTTCTTAAGTCATTTATTAATCCTTTTATTTCTTTTCTTTTACTCTTAGATTCATCAATTGCTGCTTCTTCAGTAAACTTACAAGCACAGTTTAAGAAAGTTAACTTATTATAGTTCTTCCAAGAAATAATATCGCGCTCTTTAACAAAGAACAAAGGTCTAATTAATTCTAAACCTTCAAAGTTATCACTATGAAGTTTAGGCATCATTGTTTTTGTTTCACTTCCATAAAAAATTGATAAAAGAGTAGTTTCTATTACATCATCAAAATGATGACCAAGTGCTATTTTATTGCATCCTAGTTCTTTTGCTTTTGCATAAAGAGTACCTCTACGCATTCTTGCACAAAAGTAACATGGACTATCAAACTTACCACTATAAACTGTAGAAAAAATATCACTATCAAACATTTCTAGAGGAATACCACATTCCTTAGCATTACTAATAATTAATTCCCTATTTTTTTCACTATAGCCTGGATTCATACAAACAAATCTAGCTTTAAATTTATATTTACCATGACGCTCTAACTCTTGAATACATTTAGCAAGTAAAAAAGAATCTTTTCCTCCAGAGATACAAACCATGATATTATCTCCTTCGTTTATTAATTCATACTCAGCTACACCTTTAACAAACTTAGACCATATTTCTTTTCTATATTTAGTAATTATACTTCTTTCAATTTCTTGATCTCTAGTAAACACTCTTTTCATGTATCCTCACCTGTTTCTTCTAACGCGGTTATTATAAAAGTAATTACCTCATTAGTCAATTATTCTTCAAAAATAAAAGAGTTAGTAAAACTAACTCAATTACATATTTCTATATTTATTACCAAATAACTCTAAAGCTTTATTAACCTCTTCTTCATTATCAAGATTAACTAAATCATTATTATCATCTTTCATAATAATCATATCTTTAAAGTCATCTTCATTAACTAGATATGTATATTTATCTATCTTAGCTAATATAATATAACTTTTATTATCAATTTGTAACAATTCTATAGTTTCTTCATTCATCTAACAACACCCATTTCGGCTAATTCATTACCACTATCATATACCTCTTCAGAACCATTTTCAATAGAATTATCACTTATTTCCATTTTTCCATCTGGTGGTATTAAATACATTTCGGCAAATTGGCCTAGTAATTCTTCGGCTGCACCTTTAACAACAACATCTCTAGGAACTACAGTTCTTTTGATAATTGCGTCTTTGCTTATTCTTCTAGGTGTAAGTGATGCAGCAACTATGTTGTCACATATACCTTTAAATTGTTCGTTCATAGTAACCTCCTACTCTACATTTATTATACATTTATTTACGAGTATATAGAGTAAAAAATTAACACTTGCTATGTAAATAATTTACACAAAATAAAAGAAGATATACATCTCCTTTTACTTCTGTTATTAAATACCAACTTTATATCTTCCTATTTTTTCTTATTATCTTTAGATTTACTATCAATAATTTTTTTACTAAGTGTTCTAATCTTTTCTTGTGTGTATTGTAATTCCATAGATTGTGTTTCAGACATATCAATTAAAGATTGTAATTCTACTTTCATTTGTTCATCTTCATCATTAATAGTTTCCGTTAAACCATTATCTTCTCTATAAATTGTTGTGTTTCCAAATGGAGTTCCACGAGTAAGTATAATAGAACCAGATAATTTAAAAGTGTCGTTTATTTTCTTCCCAGCACGTTCTATTTCTTTTGCAGAACAGCCTTTAGCAACTAAACTTCTAATAACATCTTCAGATACTGTTACTTTACCTTTAGATGTATAAACACTATACCAATCACCACCAAGTTGAATAGTTTCACCATTTTTATTAACAGTGTACTTATTTCTTTGCACCATATATGTGTGGTAATTATTATTCTCCATACAAATATCTTCCTTTCATCTTATTTCTTATTTTAACACAGATTCTTTCGTTTGAATTAATTTTTTTAATTTATACTTTTCATCATTCTTATATCTTTCATGAGTTAAGCGTGCATGCTCGTATGCATAATATAAAGTATCTAGATAAAACTTATGATTAACGTCCTTATTATCTTTACCAATTGGTGATAATACTATACTTTCCATATTAGTATTATATGCACATAATAAACTATTAAAAGTAGCTTTATAAATTGATGTTAAATCATTACCATCAATAGTTGTATTAATTACATATCTATCAGTAAAAGGAACTTTAGTAATAAATGAACCACCTGCTTCAAGCTCACCCATATAAAACTCATCTACACATTTTTTTACCTTATCAGATATTGCACCATCAAATAGATTATCAACTAATCTTGAACTATCTCCTACAAGTACCCCATTCTTAGCTGATTCAGTAACAATTGCATTAGCAAAATTATGTTCTAACCAATCATCTATTTTCTCATTCGAAATTGTTACATCTTCATTTTTAAAGTTTTCTTTTAAGGCTTCATATTCTTCTTTTATTTCATCAATAATTATTACTCTAGTCATACTTAACCTCTTCTCTTTGTTGTCTCAATATACTGTTTAATAAAATTAATAAGAGCATCACATACTTTTTTTAATCCATCAATATTTTCTATATCTCTTAATTTTCTATTAATTTCTATTTGAATAGCTTCTGCATCCGTAAACCCGTATACATTTTTAGTTACTGCTCCACCTTTGAAAGGATCATTAATAACTACGTTTAACCCTTGTTCTTGGAAAGTTTCTTTTAGTTCATTAATTGTAGAATAATCCGCAGATAAATTATTAACTGTACCAAGTTCAATATCAAAATCTCGGTCTTGACTAGCACCATGAATATCAAGAGAAAGAAGTATACCCTTATTGTTGATTATTCTTCTTTGTTCTGTTTTAAACTTTTCATATTCATCCTTGTTAGCATCAATAAAAGTATCTCTTACTTTAACAAAAGCATTTATACCAAGTTCTCCTGCTACATATAAAGCAATTGCCTTTGTATATGGTTCGCTTAATTTAATTCCTGTCTCCAAGACTTGTTCCATAGTATGAGGAGCAGTTAGTAAAACTTCATTACTTCCACTTACATATAAAAAGTCATCATCACTAAATTTATTTTCTAATTCAATTATTCTATTTTTAAAATCCATATATACCTTCCATATATCCTAGAAAATTATAACATACGCATTTACTATTAACGATGTTTTATTTCATTATTATTTTTATTATATTGAACTAGTTCATTAAAAACAGGACAATTACTTATTTCATTTGGATTAATTCTAAAATGTACCTTGTCATCTTCTTCAAATGGATAAGATGTATAGTTTAAAGAACCTGAAATAGCTTCTAGTTTAGAATAGTATCTAACCAAAACATTAGTTAAATTAATTTGAATTAATTCTTGCTTATCTATTTCAAATTTTCTTTCTTCTCCTTGTTTCTTATTTAAAATATATGATCTTTTAGCATTCCATCTTTGAGGAAGATATGGAACAGCTACTGTTTCCATTCCGTTAGATAATGACAAAGATAACATATCACTTAAGAAATAATGCTCAGGTGCTCCATTTATTCTAGAAGTAAAACCTTTTCGAATTTGTTTTAAATATTCCTTATTTACTTCATTATTTTGACCAGACTTAAGAAGTACTCCGTAAATGAACATCTTACCATCACTTATTCCTTCATATACATCCGGAAGTTGTAATTTATATCCATCATCAAATATTAATTCACTTGAAATATAATATGGTGTTTCTGCTTCAATTGGGGCCTTTTTTTCTTCAAATAGAATAGTAGCACCAATTGTACTTAAATATAGTTCACGCTTCTCATTCATAATTTTATTTTTAAACATTTCAATTCTATGATTTAAAAATAAAAGTGGATTAAAAAAATCATAATCACTTGCATTAGCAAAAAGTGAACTAATTATATATTTATATAAATATCTATCACGGTCTTCTTTAGGTGCATCTTCCATTTTTCTTTCAAGATTACCATCATCATAAAACTTAATAGCCATATCTACATATTCACAAAGTAATCTATCAAATTCATTCTTATCACTTATAATCAAAGAAGTAACACATAATTCAGGATAATCATCTTCATTAACCTTAGTAACCTCTTTCCCTTCAACAGTTGTACTAAACATAAGATTCTTACTAAACCATGCATCTATTTTACCTTTGCTAGCTTCAGGTATAACCTCTTCGTAAAAAACTCTTATAATTTCTTCATTCTTACTCATTTTATCACCTATTGAAATATATTCATCATATATAGTTTTATAGTCTTTTAAAGATTTTTCTACATCAAAATCATAATCTTCCTTAAAAGTCTCTAAATCATCTATATATGTTTTCTTAGTTAATACTCCACCTAAAGCTTTTAAAGAAGAACTTGATGCAACATTCTTTTCATCACAGTCTAACATAATATGTTTAACACCTAAATTATTAAAGAATTTAAGAGTACCATATAAAACAGTGCTCGCGTACTTCTTTCCTCTTTCAGTTGGTCTAATAGATATACCTGCATTACCGCCGAAGTTCTTATATCTATCATTTAACTCTTTTCTTAAGTTTACTACTCCAACAAGTCTTTTATCTTTTTCTCTATAAATAAAAAATGTATCATTGGGAACTTGTTTATTTGTTGCTTCTTGAGTACTTTCTTTATCTATTTTTTCTAACCAACCTTCATAGTTGTCTAAATATTTATGAAGTCCATTTACTCCTTCAATAGAAGAATTATATTCATAAAACTCCTTTATATAGTTGATTGCATCTTCCTTGTTTTCTAAAGAAGGTCTAACAAATATTAATTTATCCATATACTCTCCCCCAAGTAAAGTCTTAATGTTATTATACACTAAAAAGTTACTTATTTGGTTTAAACATGAAAAAAAGAACGAAACTTTACTTTTCGTTCTTCTTTACTAAATTCATATATAGTTCGTAATCTTGTTTCTTTTTCTTAGCAATTACTTCTAAGATAATTCCTGTTATCCATAAAAGTATAGAAATAGTAAATGAGAAACAACTAACTATTAAACTTGGAAACTTAGCAACTACGCCAGTTTTAAAATATTCAGCAACTGGACTATATCCTAAAATAAACCCAATAATTAAGAATAATACTGCAAAGATATTGAAGAATAATGCAGGTTCATATTCTTTAAATAATCTAGCAATAGTTTTTAATACTTTAAATCCATCTGAATAAGTATTAAGTTTACTTACACTTCCAGCAGGTCTATCTCTATATTCAACAGGAATTTCAACTAATTTAAAGTTTTTATCAACTGCATGAATAGTCATTTCAGTTTCAATTTCAAATCCCTTTGATAAAACTGGAAAACCTTTAACAAAGTCATATGAGAATGCTCTATAACCTGTCATAATATCTTTAACATTGTTTTTAAAGATTATATTAATTAGTTTTCTAACTAATACATTACCAAAATTATGGAATGGTCTTTTGTTTTCTTCAAAATATGTAGAAGAAAGTCTATCACCAATTACCATATCTGCTTTTCCTTCAAGTACTAAATCACACATCTCTTTAGCATTTTCAGCTGGATATGTATCATCACCATCAATCATTAGATAACAATCAGCATCAATATCTCTAAACATAGATCTAATTACATTACCTTTACCTTGTCTATATTCATAACGAACAATAGCTCCTGCTTTTTTAGCAATAGTATCTGTATGATCACTTGAATTATTATCATACACATAAATATCTGCATCAGGTAATGCTTTTTTATAATCTTTTACTACTTTTTCAATTGTCTTTGATTCATTATAGCAAGGTATTAAAACTGCTATTTTACTTTTACTCATTTTTACTCCTCATTTCTTTTATTAATAAACCAAATAATGCTGGTAATACATATAAATATGGCATAGCATATCTAAAATATGTATTAGCTGGACCAACAAAACAAACTAATATACTAGTTATAAGTGGTACTAACACTATTATATATTTTTTTAATTTTTTGTCTATTAGATAACTAATCAAATATAATATAAAATATAATCCCATTCCAATTGAACTAACTAATCCAATAAGAGGAATATACGGATATATTGTACCATATATAGTAAGAATTTGTCTAAGAAGCTCACTATTAACATAATGATAATTAACTAAATTACCATCTAATATTCTTGTGTCATATTTATAATAAAAATACCAATTCTTACTAACTGGATAGAAATATCCATGTATATTATTTAAAGTTGCATTTACATAACAAATTGGTTCCTTAAACAAATATTTAAACCAAACTTTAAAATAATTTTTTAAGTCTTCCTTAGTAGCATTTTTATTATATTGATTTTTAACTTTATCTGATAAAGTTGGAACATATCTTTTTCCAAGTGTTTTATAATTTAATAATTTATCAATAACCACTTTATCCTTCTCTTCAATAATATCATCATGATATTTAGCTAGTCTTGCAGTTTGTTGAAAAGGAACAGATAAAGCTTCTCTAATACTTCCATCACTTACCCCAAGTGCTGGAATAACTAAATTATTAAAGCACCACATTGATAAAATAATTGATACAAAAACTGAAGTTATTCTTAATATATTCTTTTTGCTATAAAACATAACAAACGGCATAGTAAGTATTACAACATATAATCCATTTTGTCTAAAAAGGCATAAAAGAAGAATTACAAAATATAAATAAACTAAATATAAAATACTTACCTTTTTTTCTTTATAGTTGTGAATAAAGTCATATATGAATAGGACAAATAGAATCATAAATGACGTATAATATGTATCCTTTACTCCGCTTACTGTATAAAAACCATACATAGGTACAAATAAATATAAAAGAAGTACAAAGAATATATATTTAATATTAACATTATTTTTCTTCATAAACTTAACAGTATAAGCAAGTACACTTGAATATACTAATGTTTGAAATAATGTATATAAGAATAATCCAAAATTATCATTTATAAGTTTACGTCCTAAGCTTATGCATCCACCTAATAAATAAGTATGGATGATTGGATGATGATTAGTCATATTAATTAAAGGATTTCTCTGAATTACCCAATCAATATATTTAGTATGAACATTAAAATACATCTTTATTTGAAATGATGGATCAGGACTTAATACAATTGGATAAAAAGCAAAAATATAAATACCAAAAATAATTAATATTGAAATAAAAGAAGTTCTAAATGGATACTTTTCTAATTTTTTTAAGTACCAATTAAATATAGACTTTTTATTACTTATCTTCTTAAAACTGATATTTTTTATAACTCCATTTATGAAAGACAGGATACTATCAAATAAATAGTAGAAACCTATGACTTTTATTAAAGTTAATAAAATATACTTTGGTTTTACTAAATAAATAATATTACCCGTTACACTTATTATTTCTCCAGTTATCATGAATATTGTAAATAAAATGCTTATTATTTTTTCGCTCTTGGAAGTTTTAATATTATTATTTTTCTTAACAATAGATAAAATATACACAACAAGTAAGGAAATATTAAAGTTTAAACCCATTAAACTGACATCAAAATTTCCAAACTTATATAAAAATTCATAATTGAAAAAAACAGCAACTATTACTAACAATGTTTTAATTAATATATTTTTTTTCATCCCTTGACACCATCTTTATTATACAACATTTAAAATAAAAGAAATATAAGTAAACTCTTTTAAAACAAAAATGCCGTCTACTAGACAGCACTTGATCTTCCTCTTCCTTGATTTTCGCCTATATTCATTCCCTCTTCAAATACATCATATATTCCAAGAAGTTCACTAAAGTCTAAACCTTCAGCTTCAGGAACAAATGCATCAAACTTACTTAATGAAAATGATATAGGATTTGAATCATATAAATATATAAATAATGGAATAACAAACTTTGCATTACTCATAGTTCCATACTTTTTATAAACTGAGAAAAAATAATTTCTAAATGTTTTGTATTGTTCATCATCAGAAAGATACTCATCATCAGTTTCACTTGCTTTACGATATCTATCTAGGAAAATACTATAATAACTCATCAACTTTTGTGATAATTCACTATCGTATTCGCTCTCATTTAACGCAATATAAACGTTTCTATATAAATCTAAATCTTTCAAACTCTCTCTAGACATAACTTATCACCATAGATATTATATCTTATCTCAAAGAAAAAAAGCAATTATTTATTGCTTTTTGATCTATATAATCCTTTTTCTTTTTCTTCTGAAATTTCATTCCATACTTGTAAGAATAATGAATCATCTTCTATATCTACTACAGGAGCTTCTTCTTCACTCTTATCCATTAAAAGAAGTTTTGCTTCAATTTTACCAAGTCTACTTGCATAATCATTAGTTAAATCTTTTAATTCAATTAAACTATCTGTATCAATTTCATATCTCATTAAATTATGATACTTTTTGTTAATCTTTCTTTTTACAGATTCATAAGATGCTTTATTAATTATAGATAAAAGTGCTGCAGCAGTTGGTATCATAAATTGTGTACCATTAATTTCGGCGTTAGAAATAGATAATGGGAACATATATGCACCATATATACCTAATGCAGTTAAAGCTTCTTTAGCTATTGTATTAGATTGAACATAGCTACTACAATCATTTTGAACAAGTGCAATCTTAAGAGCTAAAGAGTCTAACACATCCTCTACACATCTCTTTTCATTAAGAGCATCTGCTTCAAATTCAAATTCACCTGCTTTAGCGCTTAGTAAAGAATTCATCTTAGATGCATTCATAATTTCTTTTTGAATAATTTTTTCTTTTTCAATTGTTTTATAAACTCTACTTCTTAAATTATGATAAGCGCTATCACTTAAAGTTTTAGAATCAACAATCTTTCTAACTAAATGATCTTCAATTGCGCATCCAGCTATTGCTCCTGCACCAAGTGTAATAGCACCTGTCCAGTTAGGATCTACATATCCTAAATGTGATAATCCAACAGCAGCAACACCAGCTAGAACATATGGAAGACAACCTAAAACAACTCTATTTTGACTTCTTTCTTCTAAAGATGCATTTTTTAAATTTTCAATTTCTTCAAGAACTACTTGTTCATCCTTTATAAGTTTTTCATTTTCATCTTTCGCTTCTAATATTGCTTTATCAATTGTATCTAATGTCATAAATAATTTTCCCTCTCTCGGCTTATTATATCTCTTATAAATAAAAAGTCAAAAAATTTCTATTTACCTATAAAAAATGATAAATCATGAATAATTTCATATTTAGATGATTTTACAGTATTTTTTCTATCCATTTGATAAACTATAAATCCTTTTTCATGTGCAACATCAAGTATATCTTCATGATCATCTATAAATATTACATCACTAGGATTAATCTTAAAGTCTTCAACAGGATGATCAAAGAATACACCTTCTCGCTTTAATTCAGCATAAAAAGATGAAATATAAACTTTTTCAAAATATTTAAGTAAATCATAATGCTTTAAATAATCGATAACACATGGCCAGTTATCAGTTAACATGATTAATTTATACTTCTTACTTAATTTTTCTAATTCATCTTTAACTTCCTCAAATAAAGTATATTTATCAAGCTCATAAGTTCTGTTATAAGCGATTTCTCGAATTTTTTCTTCATCATATTTAAACCAATCACACTCTGATAATACAGCACCATAAAATGACTTAAACATCTCAAATTCTTCTTCTGTAGTTAATAACTTTTCATCTAAGTAATAAGAATATTTTTTAAAAAGTGCTTTTAATTGTTCAATATTTTCACCACTTGGATTAACATTTTTCATAAATACAGGTGTCATGTTCCAATCACCTGATGTAGGATAAACTAAAACATTACCAAAATCTAAAATCATATATTTTTTCATATTATCTCCATATTCCTCATATAGTATAACATAAAACTAAATCTTTATTGTTTCACATTTTTCAGATTCATTACCTGCGTTATCTATAACATATGCACAAAAAGTTCTGCCTTCTGGTTTATTTAAATATAAAACATTTGTAAGTACACGATTATTCCCATCTTCTCTTTCTGCTCCACTTCCATTTTGATATGGAACTAACCATGTTTGATACTTATTTATTCCACTTCCTGTATCATAGCCTTCAATATATATTCTAATATTCCATCCTGCTCTTGCTCCAAGAGATGAATTATAATATCCCAAATTTTCTACTTTAAAGTTTGTTATTACAGGAGGTATATTATCAATCCATGATGGATTTACAGAAGTATTTTTTTGAATAACAAATGTCTTAGTTTTAAATGAATTAATTGTATACCCATCTCGTTCATTAACAACTACTTTAAATACATCATCATAAACACAAAGAGTATTAAAGGATTTTACATTACTTGCAATTATCTTATCATCTTTCCAAATAGTAAAAGTAAATCCTGATTTACCCAAGGGATAAGTAACGCCTTGTATAATAGGTTCCACTTTAAAACTATACAAGGTATCAATCCATTCTGCTCTATATCCATCCTCTTCTTTTATCCACCCATCAAATGTAGAACCTTTTTTCATAGCATCTGGTAAAATTACATCTTTATTAATTCTTAAATCATTTATAAGTGTACCTCCATCAGTATATAGTTTTACATTATAATCACTAGTTTTAAAATTATTAGTTACACTAGTACTTGTATTAAAGAATGAAAAACAAAACTGACAAGTTAAGAATAAAGCAAATACCATAACTATATTATTCTTAAATCTCTTCTTTTCTTTATAACTTAAATAAACCATCAAACTAATAACTAAAAACATAATTATTTTGTTATTATATAAAAAGCTCACATAATAACCTAAATACGGTATACACCAGTTGGTACCTATACCCATAACAACACTATTATTTACAACATTATTATCAATTTTCTTATTTGCATCTCCTTTGGTAATAAAGCCAAATTCCTTTTTCTCAACAATTCTATGAGAAACAATATGCTTTGATGATCTAAAAACTAAAATATCATCTTTTTTAAAATCATTTAAATCACATTTCTTATAGTAAAGAAGTCCCCCAACTTTGAGCGTTGGTTCCATACTACCAGAAATAACTACAAGTGGTTTCCAACCAAAAATAATTGGAATAAATACTAAAACATAAATTAACAAGAATAAATATATTAACTTAATAAACAGTCTTTTAATATTATCACCACCTTATAGAAAAAAGGAGTACAATGTACTCCTATATATTCCACGCAGATGATGCATGGTCAAATTGAACAGTATCAATTGTAACTACTAAAGAATAAGTTGCATCATCATATCCTTCGCCAGTTGAAGTATATGTAATAGTTTTTCCATCTTCAGATACTTCCTTTTTCAAAGAAGCTTCTATATTACCATTAAAAGTTACACTTTCAATAAAGTTGTCAGAAGTATTACCAGGAAGAAGTTCTTTTAAATTATTTCCATCTTTGTAATAGAAATACCCATCACTTCCTTTTTTCCAAGCATCTCCATAATTAACAATAGCAGCAATGTTACCTTTATCATCAATAAGAGAAATCTTATCACCTTTCTTATTTATCCATTCTTCACTTACAGATGCTCTTAATGCCATAGAAACATCACCAGTATTTTCTACTCTTACTTCTTTTTTAGTTGTAGTACCTGGCACCCAATTATTAGGTGACTCAAACTCTTCAACAATTCTATTTTGGTATAAACCAGATTCAAACTTATTAACTATATTAGATGAAGTTGTAAAATAAGCTAGCGTACCTCCTAGAACAGTAAATAAACCAATCCCAGCTAATATAATTGTTTTCTTTTTATCGTTATTTTTCTTCATTAAAATCCCCCTATTTATTTTTAATAATTAGCATTTACATACTTTTTTATCAATGATTCTTCTAATTGTAGATCCAACTGTTTGACCTATTGAAAGAGCTGTAGATAAAAATCTACTAATAGCATTTAAGAATGAACTATTAGCAAATGAACCACCACCAACGATTTCATATAATTCATATTTTTCTATTTCCATCATTAACACTTAAATGGTCTTAAAAATCCATCAATAACTCCAATAACGAATGAGATTAAACCACCAATGACAACCCATTTGCCGATTCCACCACCAACAACATTTTGAAGTTCCTCATTTTTTAATTCCATATTTTCCCCTTTCTACACGTAAATAACTCTTTTGAAATAGTTTTTCTTGTTTTTATGGCTAACATAAATAATAGTTTTATCTTTATAATTATTAAACAAGGCATTTAATACATTATTCTCAACTGAATCATTTAACTCCGCTAAAGTCTCATCAAAAACATATATTTTTGCATCACTAACAAGTGCTCTTGCTAAAATTATAAGATTACGTTCACCTCCAGATAATTCTTTTCCACCATCATATAAATAGGTATCATATTTAAATGGCCTAGATTTAATTAATCTATCTAAAGAACATATTTTCGCAATTTGATTAAACTTTTCTTCACTGATTTTTCTACCAAGAAGAATATTATCTCTTATTGTTCCATTAAAGATATATTCATTTTGAGAAGAATAAGTAATGATTTCTTTAGCATCAACTTTTCTTAATTCACAGTCTCCAATATAAATAGATCCTGCATAACTTGAGTATTCTCCAGATAGTATCTTACATAAGGTTGATTTTCCTTTACCAGACTCGCCCTTTATGATCACCTTTTCCCCCTCTTTTATTCTTATATTTAAGTTTGATAAAACGTCATTAAACTTGTTATAACTAAATGACAGATTATCCACTTTAATTTTAAAACTATCAGGTATTAAAGAATTATCTGTGGAAGTTTCCATTGAGTAAAAATCATTAATTTTATTAACAATTGTTTTTATATAATAAATACCAGGTATTAAAGAAACAATATCACCCAACGAACCATATAACATGTTTATAAGTAAGGAAAGTATTATTATATTATTATAATTAAATAAACCATTTTTAACATTAATAAACATATACGAATATAGTACTAATTGTAATATTTGAAAAATATAATTTAATAAGCTATTAGTTCTATTTAAATACTTATTATAATCATATAAATGCTTCAAATCATTATCTTTAATACTACCTAAATTAGATAAAAACAAATTATTAACTTTATTATTCTTAATACTTGTTAAACCTAAGATAGAGTCCTGTAATTTAGAATTGTATTCAGTAGATACAGAAAGTAATTCATTTATATAATTTGTAATATTTCGAAACAAAAAGACGGCTAAACATATATATAAAAAACAAAATATTACAACAATATAAAAGACAGGTTTGGTTAAATAATAAATTACTATAAGGATTGAAAACATTATAATTAAATTAGAAATAAAAACTATAAATGAATTTACCACTACATCCTTAATACTTTCTAAATCATTAACTCTTTTAACTATTTCTCCAGAATCTTTTAAGTGAACATATTTTAAAGGAAGATTAAATATATGCTTATAAAAATCTTTAAGAATCACACTACCAACAAAAGTCTTAATCTTCTCATTTTTAATACTTATATAATAGTTCAAGAAAGAAATAATAGTAACTAAAATACCAAATACAAAAATAAGCTTAATATAGTTATTATATATAGATACGAAGTTAATATAAAAAGAATTGATAATTGATAAAATAATAAACAATAAATTCATAAGAACGACAAATAAAAGACTCCTCCAATTTCTTTTAAAAGAATTCATTAAATTATTATTTAGAACCTTAGAACTATTATTCTTCTTTATAATACTTTTAGGTGCTAAACAAATAACTACACCAGTAAAACAAGACATAAATTCATCCATAGGTATATTTCTAAAACCACTAGAAGGATCCATAACAGTAATAATTTTATTATTTATTTTGTAGACTACTACAAAATGAGAAAGAGATTCATTTATTTTTATATGTGCAATAAAAGGACATGTTATTTCACTAATACTATCTACTTTTAAACCCTTAGCATCAAAACCATATTCTTTAGCACATTCAATTAAATTAAATGCTGTTACACCCTTATTAGTTGTATAAGAATCAACTCTTAACTTTTCTAAATTAGCATCACCACCATAATACCTAATAATAGAAAGTAAAGAACAAACACCGCAGTCAGATATTTCTTCTTGTAACACCTTAAGATTTTTCTTCACTTCTTTATTCCCCCTTCACTATTATCTTTAACGGTTTAATCTGATTTTACTTTAAAATAAAATAAAAAAAACAATCTATTTAGATTGTTTCTTTGAATCATCCTCAATTAACCCAGGGTAATACTTATCAATTAATTTAAGAGAAGACTCAATATACACTTCATGATTTGAATCTATTTCTTTTTCAATTAGTTTTCTATTAACAATACTTACTAAATATTCAGGAGTAATTAATTCCTTATTATTTTCTTCTAAAAGATTATTAATTGCCGGAATTAAATTTGGATGAAGATATGCGCATCTAGAAAATAGTTCTCTATTAATTTCCATATTT
>AUXO012412397.1_pt1 | contig 17551 bp, 13 predicted proteins | sample 768731 | NCBI WGS metagenome assembly AUXO01 (sample SAMN02715735, study PRJNA202380) | gut metagenome | biome: sheep rumen | host: Ovis aries | place: New Zealand: Palmerston North
CCCCGAACCCCTTTTCCAAAGACTTTTTGCCCCAAATTTTCAGCCTTACAGGGTACTCTCTCATAGTATTACTGAAACGGTAGTTTACATGAGTACCCTGTAAGGCTGAAAATTTAAAGTAAAGGCTCTGAAAATGATTGAGGAAAGCCCTTACTCAAAGAGTTTCCCTCTGTAACACACGTAAAAGTTTCTGTATGAAAAATCTTACGCTGTGGCTGTGTGCAGTTTATTTGCTGCTACTCAGATATACATTGCATCTGTAGCAGTGATATATTCGAGTGTGGGGACGAAAGTACCCTTATGGCGGTCTCCGCGGTAGACCTCATGTCCGTTTTTGTAGGCGATTACCTGTGCCATGGGAAACGGTATCCACAGTCCGTCGTCAAGCGGTTTGGTGGAGAAGATAATGCCGTTTTCAAGGCGCTTGAAGCAAAGGGTGTTTTTCAGGTTCTTATGTACATACATAAGGTCGCCGTCATAAATTATCAGGTTAAGCTTGTTCCGGGGAGCATTTTCCGCTATGAAGCCGCTTATTATTTCAAAGCGTTCACGTTCATTTGGAACTGCTCTTGAAATATGCTCATTCATATGGTCTATCAGTGAAAGGAAAAAGCGTTCCGAGTCGGTATCACCTGACTGTACTGCGGCATAACGATGATTATGTTTGCCGTTGAATATAGTACCGTTATGGATGAGCGTCCACTCTCTGCCCGAAATGTCCGTACCCGTAAAAGGGTGGCAGTTATTTTCGCTGATTGAACCGACTGTGGCGAAGCGGATATGTGCGAGTAAGTTTTTCTGAGGAGAAAGACTATCTGTAATATCGCCGAGAAAAGAGCTTTCATTGGCGCAAACGGGTTCTTTCAGGATGACTCTTCCTCCGTTTTCGTACATCATACCCCAGCCGTGGGGATTCTGACTGCTGTGGGAAAAGAACGTCCTCAGATAGTCCGAGATATCTGTGTTTTTTTCAGAAGTGAAGCCGAGAAGCTCGCACATTCATATCACCGCCTTATTCATAGATGTTATTGACAATGCTGTTACAGACCTTGCGTCCATTAAGTTTCTGTCTTTCAAAAGAAATTATCTCAAGTGCATGTTCGTTATCCGAAAAATGCACGGTCATGTTTTCGAGTATATCGTCGCCGCGTTCAAGCAGTTTTGCATCGGGTTCGAGAAGCGCAGCGTTTTTATGTTCGCTTACTGCTTTTTCCTGCAATTCGGGAGTAAAATCGAAATCGGGCTGTGAAAGCAGGTAAAGGATGAGCAGATGAGCGAATTCAAGGTCTCTTTTGTCTATGCCGAGAGGTGCTGAAGGGTTCAGGTCGAACATTCTCAGTTCAATATGGTCAACGCCGTTTGCTGCAAGGTTTTCGAGGGTGTTGACTCCCTTTGGCTTAAGACGTATAGGCAGATAAAGTTCACTTGCCGAATAGAGAGAACCTGTTATGACATGCTTTTTGATGCTTCCTGTGAAAGTTCTGAGGCTTTTGTGGTCGAGTATCGGAAGGAATTTGTTCCAGTAACCTCTTTTGCTGTTGCGGAGCGAGGAATACTCGCTCAGGATTATACCGCTTTTTCCGTCCTTATCGAGAGATGCATCATAGCAGGGACTGGAAGCGGTAAGGAGTACAAGCAGCCAGCTGTGAGTCATAAGCTGCTTATAGAGACGCAGATACAGACTGTCACGGAAGCTGTGGAAGTCCTCATTTTCAGTATTTATTTCGTGAAGGAATTCCTCAGAAAAGGAGAAGTTGAAATGTATTCCCGAGAAAAGCATTAGTTTCTTACCGTATTTTCGTTCGAGTACCTCACGATATGCGCGTTTGGAGGAGTGGTCGCCTGTGAAATCGGCGATAGGAATTTCATCTTCGCTGTCAAAGTGCGGAGGGTTGCTGTAAAGCCAGATACTCTCACTGTTTTGGGCAAGAACTTTTCTTGCGGTATTGTCCAGTTCAGCCAGAGCTTCAACGGCTTCAGCCACACTGCTGCATACGGGCGTAACGAGTTCAATCTGATTCTCGCAGAAATCACGGGTGATATGCTCATCATTGCCGAAAGGGTGTTTGGTCTGAGCGAGTTTTCCCTGACTGTCAACACGGAGCGTTTCACGTTCTATACCGAAATTTCCTTTGTAAAAGTATTTGCTTTCTATCATATTTATCACCTCATACAGCTGAGAATACATACTTGTTTGGTATGAATATATTATACTATAGTTTGCATACTTTGTCAATAGGAATTCTGTGAATTCGGTATTCCGAAATACTCTTGCGTATTATAGACTGTATCTATAACCGGCTGTGTATTTATATGCTTAATGTATAAAAAAGGCTGTGCAGCCCTGAGGTTACACAGTCCCTTATTTTTAAGTTATGTTTCCGTTTTCAATGTGAAGTACGTGAGTACAGCAGCGGTCGATAAGCTCCATATCGTGAGTAACGATAAGCACGGTAACATCATTTTCAAGGGAGCGTAGAAGCTCCGCAGTACATTCCATGCTCCTGAAATCAAGACCGCTGGTAGGTTCATCGAATACGAGAAGCTTCTTTCCTGCAAGAAGTGCGGAAGCAATAGCTGTACGCTGTTTCTGACCGCCCGAAAGCGACATGGGATGACGTTCCTTGTATTCGGCTATGTTAAGACGTTCAAGCAGTTCAAGAGCAGGTTTCTCATCGTCGGATTCAGAACCGAGAAGGACTTCCTCCGTAACAGTTTCAGCAAAGAGCTGATGATTTACATCCTGCATTACCATGTAGCTCAGCTTCATCATGTCCCTGGGACGCAGTTTTTTACCGCCGATAAGGACTTTTCCCCTGAAGCCCTTCTGCAGGCCGCAGAGACAGCGTGTGAAAGTGGATTTGCCTGCGCCGTTGTGTCCCACGACCGCAATTACTCCTCCTGACGGAAGCTCCAGTCTGTCGATGTTGAGAGCCGTCTGTCTGCCGTAGCTGAAGCAGAAATCTTCAAGAGTTATGACTTCCTTGTTATCGAATGGTTTTATAGCGGAGCAGCCTGCTGCTGTTTCAAGATAATTTGTGTCAGTATGTAATGCTCTCAGTCCCATATCATTAAGAGCCTTAGTGCTGAGAGAAAAGAACTGTTCACCCGTAAATTCTTTTGATAATCTGCCGTTTTCCATGAAAACTATCCTGTCGCAGAGACCGCTCAGCCAGCCGAGACGGTGTTCGGCGATAACGATAGTTTTACCCTGTGACCGCCAGTCTGAAATGATGTCCCAGAGTTCGTCTATTGCATCAAGGTCGAGATTTGATGTGGGTTCGTCAAGCACTATCAGTTCGGGCATCATTGCGGAAACTCCTGCACATGCTATCTTCTGTTTTTCGCCGCCTGAGAGGTTGAAAATACTTCGTCCCAGGAGCTTCTCGATATGCATGTCCTTTACTGTTTTATCGATACGGCTTAATATCTCTTCTTCGGGCATTCCCATATTTTCACATCCGAATGCAATTTCAGCCGTAGTATCAACGCAGAAGAACTGACTTCTCGGGTTCTGGAAAACGCTTCCGACGGTACCTGCAAGGTCCTCGATCGGAGTACTGCGGATATCCCTGTCAAAGACCGTCACACTGCCTGTAAGTTCACCCTCGTAATAGTGGGGGATAAGACCGTTGAGAAGGCGTGTCACGGTAGTTTTTCCGCAGCCTGAGCTGCCGCAGAGCAGTATGCACTCACCGCATTTTATTTCAAGGTCGAGACCTTCAAGTGCGCCGGTGTCACCGTTTGCATATCTGAAATCAACCTGTTGTATCTTTGCTGCCGTGTTCATTTTACCACTCCAATCATGCCGAGTATCAGAAGTATGTAAGGTGCAGCAGTCAGCAGAATAACTGCGATATCAGCTGTATGAAAGCCTATCCTGCATATATTTGTGCGCCTTACTTTTGTACCGAGACCTCTTGTAAGTGCCGCAGCTGAAAGCTCGTTTCCGATATTGACCGAGCAGACCATAAGCGGAACAAGACGGTATTCTATGAATTTTCCTGCGTTCCTGCCGCCTAAGCGTATGTCACGCATTTTCATTGCTGTATTGATATCCGAGAATTCTTCAAGTACAGTCGGGAAGAAACGGAACATTACCGACAGCGGGATAGTTATCTGCTGCGGAACGTGCATACGGTGCATAGCGGCAATGAATTCGCTCACTGTTGTAGTTGAAAGCATATACGCACCCATGATAAGTCCGGGACACAGACGCACGAATATCATACAGCACATACCTATAATGCTGAGTGCAGGTCCTGTCATTCTGGGTGCAAGCAGCAGTTCCGAAGCTTTCATAAGTGCATATACTGCTGTGAATATTGCAGCTTTTCTGTATTTTCTTGCTGAAACGAGAAGCAGCATCGGCAGAAGGCTGACAACTATTGTCATCCAGCGTACTGCCGCTATACCGCTGCCTGTGCTGCCAAGTGCAAAAACCACAAGTGTTATCATTACAGCAAGCTTTGTTCTTGGATCGAGGACAAGTCCTCTGTTTTCTACATCAGCTGTGAAAAGACCTGCCATATCAGAGTCTCCATGATGCTGCTTCACGTCTGCTGTCAACAAATGTGTGGTAGATGCCCTTCTGCTGCATAAGACTGTTGTGAGTGCCCTGCTGAGCGATCCTGCCATCCTTGATGACGACTATCTGATCTGCATTACGCACGGTCTTGAGGCGATGAGCTATCATGATGATCGTTTTTTCTTTGGTAAGTTCGTCTATTGCTTTGATAAGTTCGGCTTCGTTTTCGGGATCGACATTTGCTGTAGCTTCATCGAGTACGATAACAGGCGCATTTTTCATTATCGCACGGGCAATTGATATACGCTGTTTTTCGCCGCCTGAGAGACTTGCTCCGCCTTCACCGATGACTGTGTCGTAGCCTTCGGGAAGCTGCATTATGAAGTCGTGACAGCAAGCTTTTTTCGCAGCTTCGATGACTTTTTCCATAGGTGCATCAGGCTGCCCGAAACGTATATTGTTAGCTATCGTGTCGGCAAACAGGTAGACTCTCTGGAAAACAAAGCTGTAGTTCTTCATGAGCGCATCCATACTGTATTCACGTACATCCGTTCCGCCGAGAGTGACCTTTCCCTCATCCACATCCCAGAAGCGTGAGAGAAGGGAAGTGAGAGTAGTTTTTCCGCCGCCTGACGGTCCGACTATTGCAGTTGTGGTATGTTCGGGGATGCTGAGTGAGATACCGTCTATTATCTTCTTCTGTTCGTAAGCGAATCCTATGTTTTCAGCGCACAGATCGTAATGTTCGGGGACGATATCCTTTCCTGATATATCCATCTGCGGAGTTTCAAGTATCTCCTGAGCCTGACGAACACTTACGTCAACTGTACGGAGAAGTGCGGAATATTTTCCTGCGTTGTCGAGCTGAGCGTAGATAAGGTAGGAGCTGATTATCATTATGATGCAGGTCAGAAGCTCCATAGAGCCGCCTATATAGAGCAGTACGGAAACAAGCACGATAACAGTGCCCAGTGCTTTGAGCCAGAAGCTCTGCATTGTCATGAAGGGGATGAGCTTAAGTTCCATTGCGGAATTGGCATGTTCGTTTTCATCGATAGCCTTGTTCAGGTCTTTGCTTCTTTTGCCTGTGAGTCTGAATGCTCTTACTTCGGATATGCCCTGAATGTATTCTATGACCTTAGCTACAAGAGCGGAATCCTTTTCGATCTTCTGCTTTGCCATACCTGCCGATACTTTCATCATTCCGCTGTTTATGGCAAAGAATACGACAAGTCCCGCACAGAGGATGAGTCCGATACGCCAGTCGAAAATGATGAGCATAAGAGTAATTACTGCTGTGGAGAGAAGTCCAGAGCAAACGAGCATTACAACTCTTGTTGCTACGTTTTCGAGGTTCTGCATAGTGTTGGTAGTTACAGACATTATGCGTCCGAGACTGTTTTCGTTGTAGTAGCCCATTGGCAGATATCTCAGATGTTCAGCGATATGCATACGCTTTTCAGCGCAGGTATTGTATCCGCCTTCGGTCTGGAGCATAGTTGCTTTGGATTTGAATATGCCCGAACCGATAATGCTTACAAGCATTATGCCGAGACAGGTCAGGCAGGTCTTTGAGGATACGTTATTTTCAAGGAGAGCCTTTACCATGCAGGCGATAGCAGGTATTTTCAGAGCTTCAAATATTGCCTGGAGCAGACTGAGGACGATAGAGGAATAGAAGCGTTTTCTGTCCTCGGGATTGCAGAAATCAAAGAAGTTCTTAAGTATCTTAAACATTTTCCTCACCGTCCTTTGCAGAGATATGAGCTGTCCACATAGAGCTGTAGAGACCGCCCTTTCCGAGCAGTTCATCGTGTGTGCCCTGTTCTTCTATGTTGCCGTTCTTTATAACGTAGATGCGGTCTGCGTTTCTGACTGTTGAAAGCCTGTGAGCGATAACGATAAGAGTTTTTCCTTCAACGAGTTTGGAAACGCTTCGCTGTATAATAGCTTCATTTTCGGGATCCGTGTATGCAGTAGCCTCATCCAGTATAACTATTTCAGCGTTTTTCAGCATTGCCCTTGCGATTGCTATACGCTGTCTTTCACCGCCCGAGAGATGACCTCCCGAAGTTCCTGTAACGGTATCATAACCGTTTTCGAGCTCCATGATGAACTCGTGGCATCCGCATCTCTTTGCGGCTTCTTCCACCTCTTCATCTGTTGCGGACTGTCTTCCGAGGCGGATATTCTCCCTTATGGACATGTCGAATAGGTAGTTATCCTGAGAAACATATGATATCCTGTCATTGTAGTCTTCAAGAGGGATATCCCTGATATTGGTGCCGCCGAGAGAAATGCTTCCGCTGTCGGTATCCCAGAGACTTGCGATAAGTCTTGCGATAGTTGATTTACCACTTCCCGAAGGACCTACAAGGGCTATGAATTCGCCCTTGTGTATGGTCATTGATACACCGTGAAGTATCTCCTTGTCGGAATAGCTGAAACGAACGTTATCAAGTACGATATCGCCGTTCTTGATGTCATTTGTGAGTCTTTCTGGACGTACCATTTCAGGTGCATCGATGATATTGCGTACTTCCGTAACGATGGTATCCATCTGTGCAATATCGTCCGAATAGGACATAACTCCCAGCAGAGGTTCGATAAGTCCAACGGTGAGGATGATAACAGTGATGAAGTCTGATGGGGTAATAGTGCCATGTATAGCCATTATGCCGCCTATAGGCAGTACCGAGAGCATTGTAGCAGGCATTATGCACATTGCGAATGTCATATATACATTGCATTTTCTCATCCAGTCAACGAAGCTTGCGGCACTTTCCTTTGTGGCGTCTGCGAATTTCTCATAGCTTGACTGTGCCTTGCCGAACACCTTGATGACTTCGATACCGTTGATATATTCGGTGGTAACGGCGTTCAGCGCCTTTGTAGCTCTTACGGTCCTGCTGTAGTTTTCCTCATAGCCGAACATCATAAGTGCATAGCATACGACACCGAGGGGAATGGTGATAAGTGCGGCAAGTCCGAGTTTCCAGCTGACTATGAATACGCATACAAGTATGATTATAGGTGCGCCGATACCGGTTGTGAACTCGGGGAGAATATGTGCCAGTGTAGTCTCGATACTGTCGATACGTTCTACGATAGTGCTTTTCAGAGAGCCTGAAGGCTGACTGATAACGTCGCCCAGCGGCATCTTTGCAAGCTTGTCAAGAGCCTTTTTACGGATGACTGCAAGCGTATGGAAGGTCGCAAGATGCGAGTTTGCGGTGGACAATGCGTGGAACAGTGCGTGTCCCAGCCAGAGTGCAAGTATGATTACGCAGTCCGCAATATAAACGCCTTTATCGGTGTTTCCGTCCAGCAGATTTCTTACTATTCTTGCAATGAAGTAGTAGGGGACTATTCCGCAGAGCATACTGAACAGTGCAAGAATGACGCTTGCGATGAATTTCCCCTTTCTCTCTCCCGACTGACTGAGAAGCCAGCCGAATGAGTTGTTTTTATCCTTTCCCATTATTTATCCTCCTGTCTGTTTCTGTAATTCTGCGGCGTAACTCCCATAACATCACGGAAAGCCGCCGAGAATTTAGATGAATTATCATAGCCGAGACGCTGTGCGATATCAGAGATATGCAGTTTATGCTCCGAGATCAGCATTGCAGCGGCGGCTTTCATTTTATACCCTTTGATGTAGCGGTAGATAGGCAAGCCGTAAACAGCACGGAACACCTTACGAAGTGTAGCAGGGGGCATACCTGATATTTCCGAAAGCTCCTCCACTGTGTATGTCTTTTCGAGGTCGGCAGTTATGAGCGAATGTATTTCCTTTATCTTGTCGCTCTGACTTGCAGGGATGTACTGCCTCTGCTCCGTGTTCTCCGCAGGATCGACAGCAGTCAGCATGATGAGCAGTTCCGCAATCTTTGCTTTGAAGTAATCGGGACGTATGCTTTTCGGAGTCCGATAGAGCTGTGAGAAAAACACGTTCAGTCTCTCGTCACCCCGCAGAAGAAACTCACTTTTGTCCGCACAGAACCTTTCAGCCACAGCTTCAAGTTCAACGGACAGAAAAGGTATCTCTCGCTTCAGTGAGAACTGTGCAAGATCCTGCATGAATCCTATTGTTATACCGTGATAATGCGAAAGGGGAAGCTCCACTCTGCCTTCATGGTGTACACGTTTGTCTATGCGTATATCGCCCGTTTCCATGTAGTAGCGTCCGCCGAGTGGATTCTCATGCTCTATGCGTCCCTCACGGCAATGGTCAATGCAAAGGACGGTCTCGGCATTCTGATATTCTGATGTACAGCTTTTCAGGTGGAAATCGTTGTACATAAGGTATATGCCTTCAAACACACGGTACATTGTCATAAAGCCTTCACCCGTTTCATCGTCGAGCCGAAGTACTCTGCATTCGCCGTCCGCAGCTACCTCATGTACGTTCGAGCCGAAGCCTGCTTTGTCTAGCATATCGAAAAGCTCCTGATTCATGCGATACCGGCTTTCTCAAAGTGCTTTTTCATGAGCTTTCTGCCGAGGAGTCCGCCGATAATTCCGCAGATGAATGCAACAGCGAACATAACGGGACACATCCATGTCGGCATTAGCTTTGTAACTGTGTCGATGTAGTCCTGTCCGAAGTTCTGACGCGATGCCCAGTATTTTTCGGCAGCAAAGAATAGTGGCAGGTAATTGGCTGCGACCCAGAGACTGAAAATACCATTGGTGATGACAGCCTTTGAAGCGCTCCTGTAGTTTCCGCTCTTGTATACGAGTTCAGCAAGCAGACCGCTTACAACGGATACAGCTAAAGGCGGCCAGCTCATGCCGGTAAGGAGCATAAGTAGTCCCATTATTATGCTCATTATCCATATCATGCCGAATGATCTGACTTTAGTCAGGAATAGCATGAACGGAATTCCACCGAGTATAGGCACGATAACAGCCAGCAGCGGCAGGAATATCGGTATGAAACCGAGCATTGCCACAATAAAGACGATAACAAAATAGATCGCCGAGAAGATTCCGATGTTGATAAGATCTTTTCCTTTCATGATAACCTCCGATAGTTAGAATAAGCTAACCTTTGTAATAAAAATCAAGCCTTCTCAGAAAGGCCTTTTACATTATATCAGGGGAAAATACTTTTTTCTACTCCGTTTTATTCCCGAAGCTCCATTCTGTATCTTTTTGCATTATGCAGTCCGCAGCAGTTCGGACCGAACAAAACAGCCTGACCGAACACTCGTAAATGTTACAGATGATCTGTAACGGAGTGCCGTGTCAGGCTGTAAGTTTCATATGTCAAATTCAGCGAACTCAGCTTCTTCGTCCGTCTCATCCGATTTTGCAGAGGGCATTGCGTCCGAAGCGATAAAGCTACTCACATCTATATCGGTATTCTGATAAACTATATCCAGAAGTTCGATATAGTCACGTATGACCTCACGGGGAGTTATGTGGCTGTCCGAACCGATACGTCCGAATTCAAGCTTGATGAAGTTTATCATATCCTGTTGAGTTATCTTCTGCTCGTAGCCGAAAAGCTGCGAGTGGATATCCGTGAGTTTTTCGATAAGCACCAGCATTTCCTCATATGTCAGGGGAACAAGGTGTATAACGGGAGCAAGCATGTCCCGTACTCCCTCTCTGCCGAATCTTCCTTCTGCAAGACGTGAACGGAGAGCCTCATAGCTGTATACTCCGCGTCTTGTATCCTCGATGCACTGCGGAGTTCCACCCATTATGATGCCGATGTAGTGAGCCTTCCCCTGAAGGGTATCGTTGTACATCGTCAGTATTTTTTCATAGTTGTTCTGACGTGTTATGCTGTTTGGTATCTTGTATACGTTTACAAGTTCATCGATAAGTACGAGAAGACCGCTGTAGCCTGCCTTTTTAAGGAACATCGCAAAGAGCTTTATATACTCATACCAGTCGTCATCGGTGATAATAATATTTACGCCGAGATCGTTTCGGGCTTCTGCCTTTGTGGAGTACTCTCCTCTGAACCACTTGATGACCTTGGCTTTATTCTCGTCATTACCGTCTACATAGGAGCGGTAATACATGGTCAGCAGCTTTGCAAAATCGAAGCCGTGTACCATTTCGTTAAGTGCGCCGATAACTTCGTATATTTTCTTTTCCACAGCACGGCCCAGTTCGGGGGAGTCGGGGGAAAGTCCTGATTCAGAAGCCGCTTCGGTCTGAACGTTGTTTATCCATCTGTCGAGTATGAGGGAAAGTGCTCCTCCGTCGGGACGAGTCTTTGTGGACATGTTGCGGATGAGTTCCTTGTAGGTGGCAAGTCCCTGTCCCTTTGTACCGAATAGGCGGCGTTCAGGGGAGAGGTCCGCATCTACAACAACGAAACCTCTGTCCATAACGTGGCTTCTGATAGTCTGGAGCATGAAGCTCTTACCGCTTCCGTACTTGCCGACGATGAAACGGAATGAAGCGCCTCCGTCTGCGATTATCTCGACGTCACGCAGGAGAGCATCTATCTCGGTCTCACGTCCGACAGTAATGTAAGGCAGACCTGTACGGGGCACAACTCCGCCCTTCAGTGAATTTATAACGGCAGAGGCTATTCTTTTAGGTATTTTCATTGTCTACCTCCTGGATATAGTTTTTTAAGTCCTCGGCGTAGTCCTCGATGATTTGAGGTGAATCCGATGAGAAATCTATGACAGTATCGCCGAACTCGTCGAATAGTTTATCATTTATGGAATCGGCAAGGATAGAAGGCATAGAACCTGATCTTTTTGCAGCTTCCTTGTAGTCACCGCCTGAAAGCAGAGCGGCGAGGAAAAGCTGTTCGGCGGTATCAAGCAGAGAAGGTTCGCTTTCAGTATCGTCAACGGTTTCGGGAGTGTCAACTGCCGGAGTTTCGGTTATCTCCTCTGAAAGATATTCGTCCTCTTCATCCACAAGGAGTTTTTCACGGGTAGAATCGGCAGCACTGCGGATATTGCCCAGCAGCGAGAGGTCTATACGTATCTCGGCAGCTTCTTTGCGCTGTTTTTCACGGATGATACTGTCGGTTTCCTCGTTTATGAAGTTTACCACTATCTTCGTGGTATCTCCCGGCTTTATTTTGTATTTGAATCCGAAACGTTCACGAAGCATACTGTCTATGGTACGCATCAGGTCGCCGAGTTTTTTATTCCTGCCGTGGGATGAGGAGTACTTTTCACAGTACCACATGCCGTTTGCGCACCAGTATCTGTGTATATCGTTAAGCTTGTATTCTGCGGACTTTATCCTGCGGCTGTTGTAGTATACAGCGGCGTAGTATGGGTGATATTCGGATGTGGATATGTGTCCGAAATACTTGTCCACGAGACTGTTCTTGCGGTTGTCACGGAAGAAATCCGACAGCTTTCTGTATACATTTACGGCTACCTGTCTGAACAGTTCGGAGTTTTCATTATAGAAGCGTGATTTATCGATAGGGAATGAAGAAAGCCGTGTGACAGCATTCCACAGTTCATCATCGGAAACGTTCTCGTAGTTGATAAGTACCATAAGCAGTTTATCGAATACCATTTCAGGTGAATCGTTCAGCATAAGCGGATCGAGCTGATTGCATACCGAATAGTCTGTTATCCACTGTGCAAGGTACTTGTTTATGGCGGGAAATGCCGGACCATAGTTCCTGCGGAGGGCGCATAGCTTCTCGTAGCCTTCCCACGGTGATGAAGTACCTATACCGTTTATCAGTTCATACGCATAGAGTAAGATAAAGGGCAGTCTTGTTTCGCTGAAAATGCCGTTTCTGACTTGTGTACGCCATGAAAAATAGCTTCTCAGCTGTACTGTGTTCATATCACGGTAGGTTGGATAGTACATCACGAAGTTTTCGCACATTTCCTGATCGTCGGTGTAGTCCTTCATCAGGCATCCCTGCTGATAGAAAAGCCATGAAGAGGTTTTCCAGTAGGCTTCGGGAGTGTAGGCGATAGCTTTCATTTCGCTTATCTCTTTAGGTACGGGAGCGTTTTTCATCTGTGAGGCACGGCGGATTATGGGTTCGTCAGTAAAGACTCTGTCCCTGAACAGTTTGCTGTTCAGCAATTTTTCGTCATTGAGTATGTGCTCAAGTACTTCTTTTGCATCCGACATTTCCTCACCTCCGTTTTTCGACTTTCGCACCTTTCATTATACCACAATAATATTGCAGTGTCAAACGAATCATAGCGGAGCAAATGAAGTAAAAACGAATTGTTCGTCCGTAACGAACGCAATTGTAAAGCAAGGTTATAAAGCGGGGGCTGTTTGTTGACAACGAGAACGCAGAATGATATAATATATATAACCGATAGACTTGATAGGAGGCTTTTTATGACCAAGAAAATGAAGATAGAAGAAAGAATACACGGTATAGTGGATTCTCTCATTGCTGACTACAATAAGGGAAGGACTATTGACGAGATAAAGACTTTCGATCATCCTGACAAGGAGAAAGTCATAGATATCATATTCAAGCTGAGAAATATTATTTATCCCGGTTATTTCAGGAACAAGCATTACAAGGTATATACCGTAAGCAACAGCATCTCAACGCTTGTAGAGGACGTTATATATAATCTGAACAATCAGATAGGGATAGTGCTGAGGTATCTTCCCGAGTATATGGGTGCTCCCGATAGAGTTATCGAGGAGCATGCGGAGGAAACTACATTTGCATTCCTTGAAAAGATACCGAAGATAAGGGAATATATAGAAACGGATGTGGAAGCTGCATTCAACGGTGATCCTGCCGCATTCAACAAGGATGAGATAATCTTCTCCTATCCGGGACTTTTTGCGATACTGGTAAATCGTATAGCTCACGAACTGCATCTTCTTGGAGTTCCGATGATACCCCGTATAATGACGGAATACGCACACAGCGAGACGGGTATAGACATACATCCGGGAGCATCGATAGGAAAGTACTTCTTCATAGATCACGGTACGGGCATAGTTATCGGAGAAACAACTGAGATCGGCAATAATGTAAAGATATACCAGGGCGTAACTCTCGGAGCGCTTTCCACAAGAGGCGGACAGCTTCTTAAAAACAAAAAACGTCATCCTACTATCGAGGACAACGTCACTATCTATTCGGGAGCGTCGATACTTGGCGGAGATACAGTTATCGGAAAGGATGTTGTTATAGGAGGCAACGCCTTCATTACGAGTTCTGTATCAGCAGGCGCAAAGGTCAGCATCAAGAATCAGGAACTTCGTGTCAACTACGGAAAAACTGCTGATAAGCCCGAACATAAGGAACTTGATGAGGATGATAACTGGTTTTATGTTATATAAAGAAGAAAGGGGACGTATATACGTCCCCTTGTGTTATACTTGATTTTGGATCGTCAGCGTGGTATAATTCAATTAAAGGAATTACTTGCTGATGAGTTCGAGAGTATCTCTTGCGATAAGGAGCTCCTCGTTTGTAGGAACGATCCATACTTCGATCTTTGAATCAGGAGTTGAGATCTTCTGGAGCTTGCCTCTGATACTCTTGTTAAGAGCGCTGTCTATCTTGATTCCGAAGTAGTCCATGTTCTTGCATACATCTTCTCTTACTTCCCATGAGTTCTCACCGATACCGCCTGTGAAGAGGATAGCGTCGATGCCGTTCATAGCAGCAGCGTATGCGCCGATGTACTTCTGGATCTCGTATGTGAGCATATCAGATACGAGCTGAGCCTTCTTGTTGCCCTTAAGAGCGGCTTCCTGGATATCGCGGTTATCTGAACCAACGCCTGAAACACCGAGGAAACCTGACTTCTTGTTCATGTATTCGCTCATCTGTGAAGGTGTGAAGCCGTGCTTGTCAGCAACGAAAGTAACAGCAGAAGGATCTACAGAACCTGTACGTGTACCCATAACAACACCGTCAAGAGGAGTGAATCCCATAGAAGTATCAACGGACTTGCCGCCGTCAACAGCAGTGATTGAAGAACCGTTTCCGAGGTGACATGAAACTATCTTAAGGTCCTTGACGTCCTTGCCCATAGCCTCAGCAAGAGCCTTTGAAACGAAACGGTGTGAAGTTCCGTGGAAGCCGTACTTTCTTACGTGGAGCTTCTCATAGTCCTCGTAAGGAAGACCGAACATGTAAGCCTTAGCAGGCATAGTCTGGTGGAAAGCAGTGTCGAAAACAACGACCTGTGGAACGTCAGCAGGGATAACACTCTTGCATGCTCTGAGAGCGAGAGCGTGAGCGTGGTTGTGAACAGGAGCGAGCTCGCGGAGTTCGTCTATCTTATCTATGATCTCATCTGTAACGAGAACAGACTTATCGAATACGTCTGCACCCTGTACTATACGGTGACCTACAGCGGAGATCTCGTCCATGCTGTCGATGACCTTTGCGTCACCTGTAGTAAGAGTTTCAACAAGCTTCATGAAAGCTTCGGTATGAGTCGGGAAATCGCAGTCTGCTTCAACCTTCCTGCCGTCGCTTGTCTTGTGGGAGAGGTGACCGTCGATACCTATTCTGTCGCAGTTGCCCTTAGCGATAACGCTTTCATCCTCCATATTGATGAGCTGGTACTTCAGAGAAGAGCTTCCTGCATTAACAACTAAAATAATCATGTATACAAATTCCTTTCAAAATTATTTTTTGCATATACTATTATATACTATTTACGGAAAATTTCAAGTCCTTTTTGAAAATTTTCCCATGAAAAGAGCAGTTTTGGAGAAGAAAAAGTATACTTTAAGGAGAAAATTGAATAAAAATTACACATATTTGGCGATATATAGTAAAAAAGTGACAAATACGAGGTTTTGTAAGCAAAGAAAATGTAAAGTAAATGAAAATTTTGCCAAACCCATTGAAATTTATTGCGAGAGGTAGTAAAATGAAAGTCAGCGGTATAATTTGCGAATATAATCCGTTCCATAACGGACATCTTCACCATATACAGGAAACAAGGCGCAACGGTGCAACTCATATCGTTGCGGTAATGAGCGGAAATTTCGTCCAGAGAGGCGATGCCGCCATTATGGACAAGCTTACCCGTGCAAGGCTCGCCGTAAAAAACGGCGCCGACCTTGTTATAGAGCTTCCCGTGCCATACTGCCTTTCCTCTGCCGAGAATTTTGCGGCAGGCGGAGTATGGCTCCTTAATTCGCTGGGCGTTGTCGATGAATTGTCTTTCGGCAGTGAATGCGGCGATATAGGAAAAATGCAGGATTCTCTTTCCGTAATGCAAAGGGTGAAGGAAGAAAAAGAAAACGAGATCCGCAGTATAATGGAAAAAGGATATACCTATCCGAGGACTCTTTGCTCGGTAATGAGCGGAGTTGACGCTCATGCGGCGGCTATTCTCTCCGAACCGAACAATACGCTTGGTATCGAGTATCTTCATGCTCTTAAGGCATCGGGTTCAAGGATAAAGCCTTTCACTGTAAAGCGAAGCGGCGCAGGTCATAACGACAGTCAGGCTGAAGGCAACAGTGCAAGTGCAGGTATTATACGCAGTATTATCGGAGAAGGGAATATTCAAGGGATAGAGAGATATATGCCCGCAAATTGTGCGGAAGCAGTAAGAAATGCTGTATCATCAGGCGAAACGGCTTCGTTATCACGACTTGAAAGGGTAATACTATATAAACTCAGAACTTCATCCATAAAAGAGATTTCAGAATTAAGCGACATTGGACAAGGACTTGAAAATCGCATATACAGTGCAAGAGCGGCGGGTTCTCTTGAAGAACTGCTGTATACCGTCAAGACGAAAAGGTACACACTTGCACGTATCAAGCGCATTATCCTTTCCCTTCTGATAGGGATAACGGCGGAGGATATGACACATATGCCTCCATACGGAAGGATACTTGCTATGAATGAGAACGGCAGAGAAATACTTGCTGAGGCAAAGGGCAGAGCTGTCATACCGTATGCGGTATCGCTTGCCAAGCTTGCCCAGAGAAACAGAGTGTCCGCAAGATTTGCCGAACTCGAAGGCAGAGCTTCCGACGTTTACGGACTTGCACTTGATAATATCATGTCAGCTCAGAATGATTTCAGGGCAAAAATAATGATCGATATGGAGTGAAAAATGATAAAAAGGTTCATAAGCCTGATGGCAGCTGCATTGTCCCTGATGACTTTTGCATCATGCGGTCAGACGGTAAAGCTCAACGACGCTGAAGCGGATAAGGACAATAATATCGGTATAAGCGAGCTTGTTGTCTCTGCTGTCGAGGAGAAAAAAGAGGAAGAGCCTGAGAAGCCTACAGAGGAAACTGCACCTCCGAAGCTTGAGATCAATGTCAGGATGCCTAAGGACCATAAACTCGGAAAAGATAAGGCGCTCGACTTCAAAACAGTTCTTCAGGAACCCGAACTTCCTACAGGATGCGAGGTCACTGCACTTGCACAGACTCTTAATTACTACGGGTTCGGAATAGATAAGGTAACTCTGTGTGATACCTTCCTGCTTACCGATTACAGCGGATATTATTCAATGGATGATCGCTATCTCGGCGATCCCCATACTACTTACGGATTCGGATGCAGCGCAAAGACCATAGTGAAAACTGCAAACGACTACTTCAGCTATATCGGTTCGGACTGGTATGCCGTAGACCTTACAGGTTCGGATATCAAGGAGATTTACTACCAGATAGAACAGGGACGTCCCGTTATTATATGGACTACCATCGACCAGAGAGATACCGTATCCGAGTTTCAGTTCAGACTGGGCTGCGGTGAGGATTTCTATTTCAATCCTTTTCAGCACTGTGTGACTATATACGGTTTTGATTATAACGAAAAGAAAGTACATATCGCCGATCCTCTGAAGGGCAATATCAAGTATGATATGGAGCTGTTTGAACGCATCTACGGTAATATGAACAAGCAGGCTGTCATACTCGTGGGCAATGAAGAATCGAAGGGCAAGGAGTATTCTTCCAAGAAGCAGAAAGAGGAATGGATGAAGAAGAATCGTCCCGACCTCGTTCCTACCGAGCCGCCTACGGAGGAGAAAACGACTCAGCCTGAAACAAAGGCACCTACAGAGGCGAAAACAGAAGCACCAAAGGCGC